>LDZT01012608.1_pt1 | contig 26304 bp, 22 predicted proteins | sample 615521 | NCBI WGS metagenome assembly LDZT01 (sample SAMN03408292, study PRJNA278302) | terrestrial metagenome | isolation source: oil reservoir sample SB1 | place: USA: Alaska, North Slope, Schrader Bluff formation | collected 2011-09 | reverse complement strand
CTCGAGTGCTTCAAGATGATCTTGAACAGCGTTGGGAGATTTAAAAGAAAATCTTTCTTGAATCTCAGGTATAGATGGAGGGTATCCAAATTTTTCTTTATTTAATATTATAAACCTTAATATTTCACTTTGACGTTCTGTAAGAACTAAGTTTTTCATATATTTCGCCTCTAATTGTTTATGTCAAAATAATACTATAAATATTTACAGTTGTCAAATATAATTTGTGCGTTGTCCAGGACATACTATACAATTTTAAGAATGGTTCTAAATAAAATAATTCTTTTCTTTTTTTATTTCATCCATGACCAAACCTTTCTTAATTCTTAATGCTCACCTTAAGTCAGTTTTCTATAATTTTAAAAATTTGATAACATTGATTTTTTAATAATCTTTTTTTATTTTAATGAACATGAAACTATGTCCTGTCCTGTTATTATCATTTTTTATTTTATTTCTAGGAATAGCAGAAACTGAGCTTTGTATACTCTGACCTCCTACTATCATATTTCCATCATCAACAATTTCTGGCCATTCAGGCCCTCTTATATCTTTGAGATTTATAGGAATATCAATCATATCTTGAGGTTTACTGTTTCTATAGGAAGTAAGTTCACTTAAACCTTCATACTCTTTAAGATTGGTCATTAAATATGCTATAGGAAAGTATTTTAAAATACTGAAGAAACCAACCTTAGTCTTAATAATTCAAAAGTATACATTTGTTAAAAAGCTGCAAAGTGCACAAGTTCGCTCAAAGTATTAATATTCACATTACAATCTCAACAGATGCCTATTCTTTTTTAGCCAATCCTGATGTTTTTAGATTATATTCTATAGTTACAGAATATTTTCTTAATTACAGACCCTTGTTATTTCTTTTCTTAGCATAATAGATTATATACCTTCTAAGTAGAAGTGATTTCAATGAAAATAGGTGTCTGTCCCTATTATCCTATAAGGATAAACTTTAAATTCCTATTTTCCCATCGCTAAAACTTCCAAGCAAATATTATTTCTTGAATTTTGTGTAAATATTTTTTCTGTAATTCATTTATAACAGTATTAAAAGAATCTATTTCTGCTCCAGCCACCTTTATATATCTGCCATTTTCTATTCCATGCCTGGCTAACTCTTTACAAAATGCTTCCCCTACTAATTCCGACATTAATAATCGGCCTTCTGCTGTTTCAATTTTATCAAAACTGCTTTTAATAAATTTCGAAACGGATGGGAATTTTGTATATATCTTAATAATTCCATCTCTATATACCACTCTTTGTGATGGGTCAAGAAGTTCATCAGGTACAATATTCGAAATGAAGCCTCTTTTTTCCCCCGTAATTTTTCCTTTTTTTCTTTTTTTAAAGGGAGCCACTTTTACTTTTGTTAAAGCTTTTTCATTGCCTAAATTCACAGATACAATTCCTTCTTCCTCTTCAGTTATTCCCACCACTTTAAAATATCTGTACCATAATCTTTCAGGACATTTTTTATGTTTTTCTAATTTAACCATTGAAGATAATGGACGAATATAATAGTTATCAGATGTTATACGGGCTTGTCGTCCTTCTTGTTTTACAATTTCTGTCGGGGCATAAATTGTAAAAGTGCGAGGTATATTTATAGGAATATTTGCGTTTGCGGGTTTAATTGTTAGAGTTGAAATATTACAATTTTCTGGCGCAACAGGAAAATCAGGAAATTCATCAAGCTCTTGTTGGGCTAATTCATTTAGTAAATTACATAATTTTTTAAGCATCTTTTTAGTAGAACTTTTTAACTCTTTTTTAGGTGGACTTTCTATGACTTTTCTTTTTTCTAAAATTAAGGGTTCTAATGCTCCTTCAATAACTTTGGCCAAGGCTTTAGAATAATCATGACGCCATTCTAACCCATTTCTATTGGGGTCAAGAATCTCCTTTTCACCTTTTCTTAATCTTTTTTCTAAATTAGGACAGATTGCTTCTCCAAAGAAATAAAATCCTGCAGGATCATTATCAAATTTAAATAATTGATTATCTAATATACAACCTCCTGTCTTTATCAAAATACCTGCCAATCCAAACGGATTATTTCTGGGAGATTCTAAAGGTTCAGTGCTTTCGTAAATAACTATTTTGACTCCATCGCCAAAACCGGGAAGATTTTTTTTGTCTTCAAAAACTTTCTTACCTTCTGGCTTTAAAAATTTTAAATCCACAATATGTTTAATTTTATTTTTTAATTCTTCGAAAATTAATATAACTTTTCTATTTGGAGAAGAATTGATATCTCTTAATGCGAAGTGTTTAATGAGTTGATCTTTAAAATTTTCATACGTAGTAATTTTAATTTTTTCGTTTGTTATTTTTATATTTATGCAAGTACCACTTGGTTCACTAGTATAACAGGTCTTTGACAATATTTCATCATCATACTGGGGTCTATGGATTTTCTGGTCATACCATAATCTGGTAGCGCTATATTTCCCTTCTTTAATTGTTTTTACTTCTCCTTCGCCTAAAGCCATTATCGTTTCTTTTAGCCCTCTGCCAAATAATCCTCTAATGCTTGCTCCTAATTTTGTTTCTCCGGCAAAGGTTATCGCGTTTTCTAATTCTTCTCTACTCATTCCTTCAGCAAAATCTTTAACTATAAGTTTTTTACAAATACCACCTTTTTGCCTTATCACATGAATTTCAATTTTTCCTGAAACATTTTGTCCTTTCCCTTCAAGCCGTCTATAACTATCATCACTATTTGTAACTAGCTCTACGATACCATCAATTAGATTTTTAATAGTTGCTTTTGACATTTGTTCAACTATTCTTGAATCTATAGGTAATTCCTTAGCCATATTATCACCTTCTTATAAATTGCTTTTCGCAAGATAAAAGAAAATTAAATAATTCTTCCTCCTTATATGAATTAGCCAGTTTTTTATAATATTTTAAATTTTGTTTTATCACCCTAAGGGGAGTTTCAAGAGTACATCTTAAAAGCTTTCTGAATTCCGGTTCAGATATTGAAAAATTAGAGGGATCATTAATATATTTTTTAAATGAATCACTATCTTTTAAATAAGCAATTAATCGATCATCAATACTTCTTTCCTGAGAATCTTTTCTTTTTTTATGAAAGATTACATTTACTTTTTTTAAAGTATTTTCTATTTCAATAACTTTTTGTTTCCCAAATTCTGTAAGTGAAAAAAAATCTTTTATATTGCCCACAATCATTCCTTTTTCTCTTAACTTTCTTAAAGGTCGGTCGAATTTTAAAGAATCAGGCCATTCTGGATAACGTTTAAAAGCAAAAACTTTTGGGAATTGAGAAAAACACTCTGCTACAAGTTTTTCAAAAGTACAATTTTCTCCTCCTTCTGAAGTTAAATAAATTCCGTATAAAATGAGATTTTCCAAACCTACATTCTTATATATTTTCTCGTCGTAAACAATTTTATTTATTTTTTCCAATTTTAATTTCTCCTATTTTTCATTTCCATGTTTTTTTAAATAAGTATTAAAAATATATTTTATCTTAAATTATTTATAAAATATCTGTGGTCTCACCATTTAACATATCATACTTTTAAAAATATAATAAAAATGCGAAAAAAACGCCAAAGAACCTTCATTTGTTACATTTAACTAATAATCTATTTATATTTATAAAGATTACCTCTATCATCAAATCTATTCAAAAAAATAATTATATTTATAGCCTAATGTTTTCATATTTTCAAAAAATTGTTCAATGTCTTTTTTTTCGGGAATTCCAAAATAATTAGACAGATATTCTGAAATTATGAGCATAAAATGAATAGCAGCAAAAATAGAATTTATTTCAGTATTTTCTGCTCCAGGCCCCCAACGTATCTCTTTGAGTAGCCCATCTTTATAAAATATTAAATATCTTTCTAATATATCAGGTGAAGAATGTACTCCGGTTGATACAATACGATAAAATGTTAAATAATAACTCATAATAGTCTTGGAACCTATCTTCTCAATTTTTTCTTTCAAACTTATACCTCTTGGTTCACCTTTTTTGTTGAATGCATTTTCTATTTCATAACTTTTAAGTTTTTCAATTATTTCTTTTTTTTGCTCATCATAAGATTTTTCTTTAAAAAATGAATTAATATTATTTTTCGAGAAATATTTTTTATTTTCACCTTCATTAACTCTTTTTATAATTTCGAATTTATTTACCAACTGTAAAGAAAGATATCTCTTGGCCTCACCTTCACCCAAACTACAGTAGCCAACATTAACCATCTCTTCAAATAATATTCTGCATAAATTCTCTGCATTATTACATAAATAATGTCTAAATAAAATGTAAATAGCCTGAAAAGTAGTCAAAGACTTACAAAATAGTCCTGCCATCGTTCCTCCTTGAAGATCATTATTTTTTACATCGATTTTGAACTTCATTTTATGCAAAAAATAATTAATATCCTCATAAAAATCAAAAACTTCTTTATATTTTGTCATTAGTTTATTTTCATATTGTTTAATATCTTTTCCTAAAAAGCCATATTCGTTTATTGACATAATTCTAAAAGTATCCTTATATTAAAACTCCATTCTTTAATTAGAGAAGCATCATTTTATTGTCTCCAGCATCTTTCCAATATTATTAAACCAATATTGCGAGTGTTCTGGAAATCTTTGACGTACTATTGAAGCATCTCGAGAGATAAAAAATAACTTTACCCCTACTTTAAATCCCTTGTAATTAATTTCTTTAAATTTTCCTCCGAAAATGTTTTTGTATCCGTTGAGTTTATCTGCTCAACCTGAATGTTCAGTCCCTTTTGGATCAACAAAAACAATAAAGTATTTGTTACCCTTTTGTAGCCAAAAAATGAAATCCGGATAAAAATAACTCATATCATTTTTCTTTGGATTATAGTAAGGAATATAAACTTCATCTAAGCTCTCATCTAACTTACTAAACATCCACCAATTGAATTCTTTAAATTTATTATTATCTTTAGCTAAATAATCTTCTAAATTCTTAACAAATTTTACTTCACTCGGGGTTTTGATTATATGCCTAATATAACTTATTTTTTCTTCGGTAGAATTAACCTCCGACAATATCAGAGGGATATAATAATGGTGGGCAACATATTTGATTGTGATGCCCTTGTGATCAAACTCATAAGTTTCTGTTGCTTCTTTTATCAACAATTTTTCAAAATCTTTTCTAACTTCATCACTTAACTTGTATAATTCATTTTCTAATTTTCTCTTTTTACTTCGTTCCTATTCGTAAATAAAAGTATTCTTTCTTTGCCTATTTATTATTTTTTCTGTGTGTGTCAAGGGATGGTTCTTTGTCATACTTCAGTAATTTATATTATACCTTATTAAATCTCCAGTAGCTGTTAAAAGAATTAGTCTTTTTCGATTTTTCTACACCTTAGTATTAATACGATAAAAGGTTTGTAAAATCCTTCTTTTTTCTAAAAATAGTTGCGAAATGTATCAGTCTTTAGTAAATAATATTTATACGGAAGAGAAATTAAAACTAACAATATTTACTTACAAATGGGGGAAATACCTTCTTGAAAGCCTTATAAAATAAGGCTTTCCGCCCATATCTAAAATAAGCCATTTTAAGCGCTTATTTTAAAAATTATAACCAATCACCTTAACCCACCTTAAAAAACGCCGCTATGACGATATTTCTTTAAAACCCTTATTTTGCAAGGCTTTCAGCCTCCTAAAAATACAACTTTTAGCACTTTTTTGCCTTGTTTTCTCCCTATCTTAGAAGTACTAACACTATTCCATATAACAAAAAAACGCAGAAACCCTTATGTTTACTGCGTTTTAGAACCTTACTGTTTTTGCTACAAAAACTGGTAAATACTCTAATTCTATTATATTTATCTCTCTTGTTTATGTTGTATTTTACAATAACAAAAAGATGGATTCCCGCCTGCGCAGGAATGACAAAGGAATATCTGCCCCCTGATATTTTAATCTTCTTTTTCTTTCCATTTTAGAGATCTACTGACTGTTTTCTTCCAGCCCTTATATTGTTTATATTAATCTAAAACTGCACCACTTTATTAATCGAAAAGTACACCACTTTGAAATATTATTCCCTATGTAAGAAGTAAAATGACATAGGGGAAAAAGGGAGGATGATCAAATTGATAGAGAAGCAGAAAATAATAATATCACATTACCTAAAAGAAAAATCGCAACGACAGATTGCACAAGACCTGTACATAAACAGGAGAACCGTCGCAAAATACATCAAAGGCTATGAAACGAAAAAAGCCCAACTTACAGATTCTAAAGGAAACTCTAATAAAGAGGAATTAATAGCTGATATAATAGAAAATCCTAAATATGGTACCAGCTCCAGAAAGAAGGTAAAATTGACGGATGAGATAATAGATAGAATTAAATTTTACTTAAGGGAAAATGAGACCAAAAGGATAGAGGGAAAGACAAAACAACAAAAGAAGAAGATCGATATCTATGAAGCCTTAAAAGAAGAGGGATTTGATATCGGCTAAAACCTATATAGACCCTATTACCATTTTAAGATTAACTTCATTTACGCCACTTTTGCCAAAGGAGGATACTATCTTAAACTAAATTATTTTAAATGATTTTTTATGTCGTTGAGGACACACTGCAAATCATAAAAACCTACAGCGATACCACAATAAAAATTCTTATTACCATCATCAATGTTTATTATCTTTTGGTTCCACCACTTCACGCGCTGTTAACTTCTGATATCTGAGTTCCTCAGGCAGCAACTCTTCGAGAAATTGGCATTATATCGGGATACAAGCTTTTTAAAAAAGAGATAGGAACTAGCTGAACTTAAACTCCTTTAGAAGCCTCTATGCTCTGCTGCCATTTCCCAGCTTCTTTCCGCACAGGGATAGATGGTATATTTGTCACATCCAATAACTGTGTCTAATTCAAAAGCACTAAGCTCAGCAGGGGTTTCAATGAACTTACATATTATTTTCAAAGCTTGCAAGGGTTGACTAATTGGGAAACCATGGTCGTATCCTTCGTCAGGTTTTATTATCACCGCTGTAACCGTTGCCCCAGCATTTTTAAGGTCATATTTAGTATTTTGGGTAATGGAGTCGTTGATAACAAGGTCACCCCTCCAGTTAACGTAGTCACTTTCTGCTTTTAATAAAAGTACCTTTTTCCCCTTAAAAGCGGTGATCTCGTTCGTCCCTGGAATTGTAACCATGTCTCCATTACTGTTAGTGTGAGCAAGGGAAGTTGTCCCAGTATTGAAAAAGTGGCAGTAAAAAAGAGACTCGGGCATGTATTCAATTGAAAATACATCTCTTATGGAATCTTCATAAGCTGGGCTTGACATAAATGTAGTGTCGGTCGGCTCAAATGTGCTGATATCATATTTCAAGACATCATTGTATACTACTAAGTCCCACACAAACTTAACATTATTATAGGTGCGATTTTCTCCCTGCCATGAGCGCTGTTGAAAAGCTATAGACGAAAGAGAATCTGCCCAATCTCCTGCCGCATAAGTTTTTCCACTAGCTAAATCAGTACCAGCACTTGCTTCATCAAAAATCACTCGAATCCCTTTAGTCCCTATCCCACTTAACGAAACTATCTTAGAATATTTGGAACTATCGAGACTTACCATTTTTTGCACCACGCCAAATCCCATAGAATAACCCACTATTGTGATGTCCCCCTTGCTTAGAGTTGCATCCCTTTGGATTATATCGTTAAAATCGCTAGCAAAGTCACCAAGAGAAGAAATCTTAGAATGGTAAGTGGATTTACCGCTTCCCCTATAGTCAAAAGAGTAGAAAGTGTACTCATCATTAATTTTGTCTATAGACCTAACAAAGGAAAGAATCGGCTCAAAACATTGTCCCGAGCAATTATTTCCGGGAATAAGAACCACTAATTTAGACCCATGTCCTGCCACCCTGACAAATATTCTTTCCCCACTGCTTACGGTGATCAACTCTCCATTCTGAACATTTAGTTTGGATTCAGCAAAGCAAGCAAAACTACTAAAAACTACAAATACCATCACTACGAATAGACTACAAATAATCAATTCTTTATTATTTTTCATATTTTTTCTTCCTAACTTTACTTTCTATTTTAAGATAGCATCCTTATTTTTTTGAAATTTTTTAAATGCTCTTTAAGCTTACTTGTTATTAATAAAGCAAACAGCATATATTTAACATTTTTATTCCTCCCTCCCAACATAACTCCATAATTAAGGCATTATGCTGCTCAAAACTATATCCCAAGGTATGGTTTTCTTAAATATATTGCAAGAACTGACCCTATTACTACGGAAAGCATTGAAAATTGTTTTTATTCTTAATATATAAGCAACATTTATTTAATTGAAGACTATTCTGCTAATACTATTATAATATTATAGAAGATATTTAAGAAGATGAAGAAAAATTTACTTTAGTTTTAATTTTTCCAAAAAACCGAGGATAATTGTATTAACTTTCTCTGCTTTCTCTACAACGACTACATGACCAGATTCTCTTATTAAATAAAGTTCTGAACCTGATATTTGATCGTGAATTATCTTTGAGTATTTTATGGGTTTTACTTTGTCTAATTCTGCAGCTATAATAAGGGTAGGAGCGATAATTTTTTTTAGTTTAAAGGTTAATGGATTCCTTTCAAGATCTAAAAAGCTTTCGCTAAGCTTAATCACTGCATCGAAATCGAATACTTTGAAGGCTTCACTTAATCGAGACCATAAGAAATCCCAATTATTTTTTAAAAATTCTTCAGAGTAAACATCCGCTAGCCATTCAGTTATAAATATCTTTGGATCCCGAGTTTTAGCCGCATTTAACCATCTTTCACCAAGTAGCTTTAATGCAGAATGAATTTCACTTACAGAACATATGATAGTAAGGCTTTTTACTATCTCGGGATATTTAATCGCAAATAACAAGGCTACTTCTCCACCATATGATGTTCCAACTACATGAATCTTATCTACATTTAAATGCATCAGGAGCTTCTGAAAATCATCAACATGTAATTCTAAACTGTATTTACCCGATGGTTTATCTGATTGCCACTGGCCTCTGAAATCGTGCAATAAAACTTTATATTTTTTGGAAAAAACCGGTGTCTGAAGCGACCAGCTTTTAGTAGACATAAAAATACCGTTTAAGAAAGCTAGAGGTTCTCCTTCTCCATAAGTTTCATAATATAAATTGATTTTATTTATTTTGGCATAGGGCATAAAATCACCCCCATATTTCGTATCAAAATCTCTTAAAATTAAACAAACTTAGGCTACCACCTAAAAGCGGTTGCATACTGCTCATAACCAACGCCTGAGGTAATGAAGATCACAATTTTCCCCTCAAGACCTTTCATTTTCCCAGTCTCTACAGCATCATTAAAGGCCATGTGAGTGCAGGCAGAACCAGTATATCCATATTTTCCCATAATAGTATGAGCCTTCTCAATTGGTAAACCAAGGGTTGTCATTACTTTATTAATTGTCTGCTTTCTTACTTGAGTAAAGAATATCATCCCAATTTCGTCTTTGTTAAACCCTAACTTCTTACTAAGTTTGTTGAATAAATCAACCCAACCTTCTTCATTTACTGATGCCGGATACGGTGCTCTGAGATCTAACCTGTGAAGACCCTTATCTATTCCATTAATATTCAAAGTGCCGGTCCCCATGAATATTCCCCAAGCTCGCCAGTAACTGCCATCTGACCTACCAGCACTTCCTAAGTATCCAGGTTGATCAGAAGAGCTCAATAGTATAGCCCCAGCTCCGTCAGAAAAGAGACCTTCCCAAGCATACTTCCAGGAAAGATTTTTCGTCATACCATAGGTGCCAATAGTCAGAACATTCTTAGTGTCCCCTAATGCAATGTAACGTGAAGCAATGTCCAGCATTAAAGCACCATTGGCACAGGATGCATTTACATCAAATACCGGAACAAGTTTCTTATATGCACCAAGCAGGTATTGAACCTTTGATGAAGTTGGTGGGGTAACATATTCTGGGGTATCTGTTCCCACAATGATCAAGTCCAAATCCTCAGGGGCAAGGTTTGCTTTTTGCAATGCTTCCTTACCTGCTTCAGCTGCCATAAAAGCAGGCGTTTCTTCTTTGTTCGAAAGATGTCTATGATTGATGCCAATAACTTCTGAAAAATGAGGATCAATCGTCATCCCTGTTAGGGTTTCAAATTCACGATTGGACATAACTTTTTTGGGTGAATAAATACCTGACGAAATAATCTTGGCGTATTTCATATATTTTTTCCTCCTGTTTTTATAAATTTTTTAATATTAGTTAATACAAAAAGAATATATCTCTCTAATATTTTTGCTTCTTCTAAGTCCAGTGTAATCACCTAACACTTTATCCATCAACCACATTTAAACAATTATAACCCAAAGAATGATTTTCTTACATAATCATTATGGGCTAAATTTTCAGCATTATCTTCCAATACAATTCTGCCGTTTTCTATTACATATCCTCTATCAATAACTTTTAAGCCCTGACGAACATTTTGCTCTGTTAGCAGAATAGAAACTCCTTCTTTTTTAATCATGTTTAATTTCTCGAAAAGTTCTGACACTAATGACGGCTGTAAACCTACCGATGGCTCATCTAATATGAGAATCTTTGGATTAGCCATTAAAGCCCGACCTATTGCTAACATCCGTTGTTCTCCTCCACTTAAAGTTCCAGCAAGCTGAGCTACTCTTTGTTTTAGAATGGGAAATATTTCAAAAACAAATCCTAAATTTTCTTCCATTTTCTCCCTTGCATTTGGAATGTAAGCAGCGCCCGCTTTTAGGTTTTCTAATACACTCATAAAAGGGAAAAGTTCCCTATCTTGGGGAACTATCGCAAGTCCTTCTCTAATTATTTGATGAGTTTCTAAATTAGTTATCGGTTTACCGTTAAAAATAATTTGACCGCTTGCAGGTTTTACTAGCCCTACAATTGTATTTATTAAAGTTGTCTTCCCTGCCCCATTTGGTCCAAATAACCCTACTGCCTTACTATCTACTATTAAAGAAAAATCCCAAATCACGTGTAACTTCCCATAGTATACATTAATATTGTTTACCTCCAGCATTATTCTTCCTCCCCTAAATACGCACTTATTACAAGAGGCTGGTGAGATACTTTTTCATATGCTCCTTCTGCTATTATTTCCCCTCTATCAATAACTATAACTCTCTCAGTAAGTTCTTTAATTACTTTCATTACATGTTCAATAATACACACTGTTACACCCTGGGCACGAATTTTTCTAACCGTATCCATCATTTCTCTGGACTCATCCATACTTAACCCTGCCATAACTTCATCCAAGAAAATAATTTTAGGCTGGGCAGTTAAAGCGCAAGCTATCTCCATTTTCTTTAACTCTAATACAGTAAGTCTGTTAATATCTGCTTCAAATTGATATAGACCCATAAATTCACATGTTTCTTTTGCTTTTCTTCGAGCTTCTCGTAAGCTATTCCCTTGTCCAAAGAGAGACCCTACCATAACATTTTCTATTAAATTAAAATCTCTAAGTGGCCTTATAATCTGGAATGTTCTCGCAATTCCCATTCTACATCTAATATGAGGAGGTAAATTTGTTATGTCTGTTCCATTAAAAAATATTTCACCCTTAGTTGCTTTATAAATTCCAGAGACAACATTTATCAAAGTTGTTTTACCTGCTCCATTTGGTCCTATTATTCCTAATATTTCGTTATCTTTTACTTCAAAATTTACTTCGTTCAAGGCGACCAAACCGCCAAAACATTTAGTCAGACCTTTAATATTTAAAATTGACATTTATGCACCTCTTGCGCCAATTATTTTTATAAATTTTATAAATGAAAAGATCATTCTCTCCTTTTCAATAAATCTTTAATAGTTCCTGCTATTCCTCTTGGCATTAACAATACAACTAACACTATTATTACCCCATATATAATGAGATGACCATAAGGGAATTGTATTTTTAGATATTCTGCAATTATTCCCAAGATCACGGCTCCAATAACTGAACCAATTGTGCTGTATAACCCTCCAGCCAGGCACATAGCTATAGGTAACAAAAGAAAATGAGCAGAAAAAGTGCTCTCCGGAGAAACAAAGCCATATTGTTGAGCATAAGCACCCCCAATAATTCCCTGGATAGCTGAAGTTGTAACAAACACAAATAGCAGATATTTAAATATATCAATTCCACTCGATTTGGCAACAATTTCATCATCCCTAATAGAGGTTACGGCAAAATAAATTTTAGTTTTCTGGAATATTTCTGAAATTATAATTGTAATAATGGCAATCGCCAAAGTAAGCCAATATATCTTTATAGGGTCCCCTTTAAAAATAGCAAAAGGTAGTATTATTCCCTCTGCCCCTCCAGTTAAATTCGATAAATTCTTGATGACCACCATAAATACTCCAGCTAAAGCCAGGGTTGTAATCGCAAAATATATCTCTCTTAAACGTAAAATAGTAAACCCCAATATAAAAGCTATAATCGCTGCGAATATCCCTCCTACAATTATACTTAATAATGGATTCATATTAAAATTGAGGTAGACCAGAACAGAAACATAACCACCAATTCCGAAGAAGCCGGCAGTACCAAAAGAAAGTTGTCCGGTCCTTAACATCATATCCCAGCTTAGGGCTAACGATAGAAATGTCAAAATTGTTGTCGTTACATGCAATATATATGGACCAGCAAAAAAGGGAACTGCTACAAATAGAATAATAATGGTAATAAGGACAATATATTCCCAATTTTTCATAAACTTTGCCTCCGATACGATTTGATGCTAATTACAATTATAAGCACTATAAAAAACACTATATCTGCCCAGCCTCCATAACCTTTAAATGATTGTACTAAAGCTTCTGCATATCCAAGAGCTATGCCACTCCAGAATATAGCTGTCAGATTCCCTAAACCAGCCATTGCCACCAGACAAAAAGATTTCATGGTAAAAGGAGCTCCGACCATCGGAAAAATTGAAGTACGAGGCAACATTAGCCCTACAACTATTCCCAAAATAGCAATCGATAAACTGAATATAAAAAGATAAGTACGTTCCACATCTATGCCCACTAATTTAGCACCTCTTGGATTTTGTCCAACCGCAAAGGCAGCCTGTCCCATCCTGGTTCGTTTTAAAAAAAGAAGAAGAGATATAAGTATAATAATGGCAGCAAGCGAATAAATAAACTCATAAGTCCCAAAAGTAAAAGATCCAATAGTCGTAGAAGTAGAGGCATAACTTACATAGATATTTCTTGGTTGGCTACTCCATAAAAAATTAATACTCTCTTCTAATATCATGGCAAAGCCAAAGGTTAACAAAAGCTGATTTAAAGGCGAAGCCTTTAATACATGGGTTATAGCAAATTTATAGATAACATAACCAACTAAAAAAAGGGCAAATAAAACTGGGATTATAGTAAGCAGAGGATCTGCACCGGTATATATACATATCCAATAAGCCAAGTAAGCTCCAAGAGTAAGAAAGTCACCATGAGCTAAGTTAAGAATTCCGATCACTCCTAAACTAAGGGCCAAAGGAAGTGCAATTAATGCATATAAGCTACCCCTCTGGATACCGTATATAAGTGCATAAGGTTTCCATGAAACCAGGATAAACAATATAACTACAATAAGAACGGTTATTTTATAATTTTTTTTCTGAGAAAACCTATTGATTAAATTCATTTTTTTACTCATTTCCTAACCATATATAAGCCGAGCATCTTTCAATGATGCTCGGCTTATATGAGACATTAACGTCCTACCCAACTCGGGAAAGGATAAACAAACTCAGATGTAGCAGATTCAAAAGGCCATATTACTTCTTGCTTGCCATTCTGCCATTGAAGAATTTTTTGCCTGGTGAAACCTTGATGATTTATAATCTTGCTCTTGGTAATAGTCAGGGTTTCTCCCAATGGTGACTCATATTTAGTTTCTTCAAGAGCTTTTATTAATGTTTCCTTTTCTAACGTTCCTGCCTTTTTAATCCCTTCTACCAAGAAATACACATTGGTATATCCCAAAGGCGCAAAATAGGTAGCTGGTTCTTCATTATATTCTATGGTATAGGCTACAGAGAAATGTTTGGCTACCGGACTTATCTTTGCTAAAGATGGTGCCCACATACCATATAAGGTCACTGCTTCAGATAGCGGTGTCTTTCCAAAATCTGGAGGCCAACCTGGAGGGGCTCCTACAAATATTTTAGGGGCAAATCCAATTTCTTTAGCCTGGGCTACCATAGGTAAAGCATCAGCATCGTAACCGGCCCATATAAAGAAATCAGGGTCATACTCTTTCGCATGACGTAAAACAGCACGGTAATCTCCCCCTCCGAGAGCTGCACTCTTAAAAGATTCTCCAGTAAAGTCTGTAACCCAGTCGGCGTATGCGCCCTCACCTTTCTTTGCTAATTCAAATGATGCTTCATATGCTTTATAAGAACCAGTCCCAAAGGCTCCCTCTTCATAAGCCAGAAATAACTTTTCCATCTTAACTTGGGGATATTTCTCTCCAATCTCTTTCCATCCTATGGCATAACTATCTCCCTGTTGATAATCCCAAGGATGAAGATGGAAATACCAGCTACATCCTTCAAGTGCTTCTTCGCATTTGTGAGAAGCGGCCCCTATCCATATGGTAATTTTTTCGTATTTTTTCAAAATAGGGATCTGCCCCAAATGTACTCCACTTGACATTCCACCGATAAAAAAGTCAACCTTATCCACTGTAGCCAACTTATCAATAGCTGCTGCACCTTTCTCTGGCTTAAATTCTGAATCTGTTACAATTAATTCAAGAGGACGACCTAACACGCCTCCTGCTTCATTGATTTCCTTTACTGCTAATTGCATCGCCTTAGCTGCCTGGCTACCAGTTATATCTCCCAAGGGACAGACCGCTCCTAATTTTATAGGATTTTCAGCAAATACAGGAATCGTTACAGCCATTATCATCATTACCATTATCATAAATAAACCTAAATATTTTTTGAAAAACATAGAAAAACTCTCCTTTCTGATTTAATTAAATTTTTAATTAAACATTCAATATGCAAATTAAGAAATCGCTTTTACTAAAGTATCAGACCACCATCCACTCCTATTACTTGACCCGTTATAAAAGAAGATTCATCAGAAGCAAGGAAGAGATATACATAGACTACATCCTTAGGTTCTCCCATTCTCCCTAAAGGAGTTTTATTATTAATATATTCAATCACTTTCTCAGGTACTTTTTCAGTCATTGGTGTACGAATAAAACCAGGAGCAACAGCATTCACGCGTATTTGTGCACCTTTACGTGCTAATTCTTTAGCCCATGTTTTGGTCATTGCTATTATACCCCCTTTGCTGGCTGCATAATTAGTCTGACCAATATTCCCATAAATTCCTACTATTGATGATGTATTAATAATTGAACCCTTTTGTGTTTTCATCATATACGGCATAACAGCTTGAGTCATATTAAATACGCCTTTAAGATTCACGTTGATCACCGCATCCCAATCTTGTTCAGTCATCTTCACAAGTAGTGCATCCCGGGTAATACCAGCATTATTCACTAAAACCTCAATTCTGCCATATCTTTGAAATATACTCTCAATAGTATTTTTTACGCTTTCTCTGTCTGTAACATCTAATAGATAGGTTTCAATGTTTTCGGAAAATTTCCCAACATCTTCTTTTAGATTTCTAAGATTCTCCTGAGAAACATCACAGGCAGCTACAAAAGCACCTTCTTGAACAAACAAAATTACCGCAGCTTTCCCAATACCTCCCGCTGCTCCAGTAATAATGCATACTTTATCTTTTAATCTCATAATATATTACCTCCTTTTTCTAACTCCTCACATTCTTCAAAATAACCGCAGTGCTCATACCGCCTCCAACACACAGCGTTGCAAGCCCAACATCTAAATCTCTTTTCTTCATTTCATATAATAGAGTTACTACTATTCTATTACCACTACAACCTATCGGATGGCCAAAAGCAATTGCTCCGCCGTTTACATTTACTCTCTTGTCCAGCCATTCTGCGCTTATACCAAATTTATTCTGCCATCCCTTCCATACTGCTAAGCTTTGAGCAGCAAATGCTTCATTTAACTCTATTAACTCTATATCTTTCATATTTAATTTTGCTTCGTGTAGAACTTTTTCTGTTGCTGATACAGGGCCTATACCCATCTTCATTGGTTCTACTGCAGTTTGAGCCCAGGCTACTACTTTAGCTAAAGGTTTTAAATTATTTTCTTTAATATATCTCTCACTCCCTAAAATTACTGCGCTTGCCCCGTCATTAATTCCACTTGCATTTCCCGCGGTTACCGTCCCTTCTTTTTTGAAAGCAGGCCTAAGTTTTGCCAAAGTTTCTATTGTAACATTAAATCGTGGATGTTCGTCTATGTTAAACAATTTCACCTCCTTTTTTTCTTTTATTTCTATCGGAACAATTTCATCTTTAAATCTATCTGCTTCTATGGCTAATTTTGCTTTCATCTGACTTTTGTAAGCAAATTCATCTTGCTCTTGCCTAGATATTTTATATTCTTCTGCCAGAACTTCTGCAGTCATCCCCATGTGCACCTGATTAAATATATCAGTAAGTCCATCTTTTATCATACAATCTTCAAGCTTTATATCACCAAATTTTAAACCAAATCTCAATCTATAAGGTAATAAGTAAGGTGCTTGAGACATATTTTCCATACCTGCCGCTACTATTAAATCTGATTTGCCCAGAGCAATTTCAGTAGCCCCAAGCATAATCGCCTTCATACCACTTGCACACAACATATTTACCGTATATGCAGGAACCTTATCTGGTATTCCCGCATATATTGAGGCTTGTCTCCCTGGCCCCATTCCTTGTCCTGCCATAAGTATATTTCCTACAATAGTTTCATTGATATCATTGACTTCAATGTTAGCTTGCTCAACAGCTGATTTTATTGCTATTGCTGCCAGTCTTGGGGCTGAAATATCTTTTAAACTTCCCCCAAATGAACCTATCGGTGTCCTCTTTGCACCAAGTATGTAAACATTCATAACTTTTCCTCCTAAATAATTCCTAATTTTTGAGCTTCATTCTTGAGGTCATTTCGAAAGTCAGGAGATGCAACCTTAATTAATTCTAAGGCACGCTCCCGTACTGTCTTTCCTCGAAGATGAGCAACTCCATATTCAGTTACTACATAATCGAGTTCTTGACGGGGAATGGTAACTGGAGCTCCTTGAGGTAACATAGGAACTATCGTAGAAATTGTTCCACCTTTCGCTGTAGATCGTAGAGCGATAATTCCTTTTCCATTTTTACTCTTTACTGCTCCTCGGTGGGTATCAAGCTGACCACCTGTACCACTAAAATGACGTGCCCCAATTGCTTCAGAACAGACATTTCCAGTTATATCTAACATTAAAGCAGTATTTATACTAACCATCTGATCATTCTGAGCAACAACATAAGGATCATTAACATAGTTGCCTCGGAGCATTAATATCCCAGGGTTATCATTGCAAAAGTCATACAATCTTTGCGTACCTAATACAAAGGTACAGACGAATTTACCGGGCCAGAGGGTCTTTTTTTTATTATTAATTGCTCCTGCTTCAAATAAATCCACCATCGTTTCCGTCATCATTTCTGTGTGCACACCTAAGTCTTTCTTATTTTTCAAAAATTGAGCTACTGCATTGGGAATACCGCCAATTCCTATCTGTATCGTTGAACCATCTTCTATTAGGTCAGCAATACGCTCCCCAATATTACGTTCTATTTCAGTTGGTTCAACTATTGAAATCTCTGGCATGGGATAATCTGTTTCCACAATATAATCAACTTCTGAAATATGTACTTGAGTATCTCCATGGGTTCTGGGGGCATTATTATTAACTTCAAGAACGACTAAATCAGTTTTTTCCAGAATATCTTTTTCGTAGGTAATGCCGACGGATAAGGTAAGGTATCCATTTTTATCCATCGGAGAAGCTATCCCAACATACATATCAATTTTTCTACTCTGAATCAAGTTTGTCGCAGCTTGTTGCAAGTTGTTAGGAACATAAGTCATGGTTTTTAATCCCTGTAATACTACTTTTCTATTTGAATCATTATAAAACCAAGAATTATTGATAAATCTCCCTTCACTTTCTTTTGTGGAGAAAAATGGGTAATCCTTCATGTTTAAACAGGTGAAAACATTAATATCTTGCAGGGACGGGGGTACTTCGTGAAGTCTTGAAAGAAATATTTGTGGTTCAGACGCGGCCATTCCAGTAACTATGGTAGTATTAGAATGCACCAAATTTAGAACATAATCAATTTTGACCTTCTTTTTTTGGTAAATCTCCTTCCAATTCATATCTCTTCACTCCTTTATATAGAAGACGTGATAATTTCATTAACTTTCTAACAAAATCGATGTTTGTTTTATTATCTAAAATTAACATATCCATTCCCATATAATGCCCGATACCCATAAGGGATAAAGCGAGAATATCTGAATTATAGTGCCTAAATTCTCCCCTCTCTTCAGCCTGGGTAATGGGATAAATATATGATTGCTTGATCTTCTCGTAGTATTCCATGGCGGCATCATGGGCAAAGAACTCTGCGTCTCTTACCACAGCATACATATTTGAATGTTTTTTAAAAAATTGTAGGAATGCATAAAAACCTGCAATTTCAGCATCTCGTCGATCGGAGAAATTATTAATAGTTTGCTTTAATGTTCTTCTCAAATTTGTATTTGTATGCCAAACTAACTTTTCTAAAATTGCCTGTTTATTCTTAAAATAAAGATAAAAAGTGCCCAAGGCAACACCTGCCTTGTAAGTTATGTCTGACACTTTAGTCTCTTTAAAACCTCTTGAACCAAACAATTTTTCGGCAGATTGCAAAAGTTTTAATATTGTTGTATCTTCTTGTATTTCTATTGGTTCTACCCTGTAATCAAATACCCGGTGATTCATAATATGTTCTTCGGGATCTATCCCCTGAAGTACAAATTCGATCAGTTGGGAAAAGCATTCTTTTGGGAGCTCCATTCCTTTCCAAATTGTATAGTAGGTTATTAAAAATCTTACTGGGCCAAGCACGAACCACCTTACAACATCTAACCCAAACTCTTGCACTTGCGATGCTAAGAACTTCTGTAGTGGGGAGTCGAAAATCCATTGAAGTTGCCTTGCCACATCTGCATTATTTAATTCAACTTCGTGTAAAATACGGATATCTCTAAGATTCTGATAGGCAGTGTCAGCCATCCATTTGTAAAAAATATCTAAAGATTTAGAAGTTTCTTCTTTGGGTAAGACAAGAGAAGCGACTTGAACTTTAAGATTCTTTAGTGCATTTGTTACTAATTGCTCAAGGATATCAGTTTTATTTGAAAAATGTCTGTAAAAAAGTGATCCATTAATCCCGGCATGTTCAGTAATCATCGAGATAGAAACATCTCTATAATTATAACTTGAAAATAGATCCTTAGCACTTTCAATAATTTTATCTTTTGTGCTACCAGTAAACTCAGTTTGCAACATTTTGTTACTCCTGAATCATGTTTTACTTTTTATTATAATATATTTATTATTTCTTAAACGTAATTATAATGATAAAAAGCTTTTAATATAGGGTTCTTATGTCTTTTCTTGATTGAAGAAGGCGTAATCATTTTTTGGTTACAAGATATATATGAATCATCTGTTACATTTATACTACAAAATTATTCGTTATGCAACCTTGTATATTAGCTATTACGCGTTATTTTCAGTAATATTTCTCGATCATTAATTATTAGCAGTCTATTATCTCATTATTATAGTTAATATAAGCGGTTTACTCTTTATTACTAATAAAAACACTATCTTGTTTTTATTTCTATTTACTCACAATAAAATATTTCTAAAGATAATCAATTGAACTTACTTAGAAGTGTAATATCTTACAGTTGAAATGCAAAATACTAAAGGAATAAAAATGTGGGAATGGGAATAGTTTAAAATAGCTATGAACCTATAAATGAAGTATACCAATATATCAATACTATATGATAGAAGCAAAGTAACGTAATTTTTAATTATCTCTGAAACACATATTAAAAAATTAATTCTTTTTTTCTTCCCATTTTAGAGATCGACTAACTGCTTTCTTCCAACCCTTATATAAGGTTTCTTTTGTTTTTTCATCCATATTGGGGAAAAATTCTTTATCCGCTTTCCATTTCTGAGCAATTTCCTCTTTATCTTTCCAATAGCCAACCGCTAAACCGGAAAGATATGCTGCTCCTAAAGCAGTAGTCTCGGCAATTTGGGGTCTTATTACCGGGACTCCTAATATATCAGATTGGAATTGCATCAAGAAGTTGTCTCTAACCGCTCCGCCATCAACTTTTAGTTTTTTCAAATTAATCCCTGAATCTTTCTGAATAACTTCCAGGACATCACGGCTTTGATAAGCTATTGATTCCTCTGCTGCTCTTAAGATATGTTCTTTCTTTGCCCCCCGGGTCAGTCCTACAATAATGCCCCGGGCATACATATCCCAGTAGGGGGCGCCAAGACCCACAAAGGCGGGGACCAAATAAACCCCGTGGGTATCTTTAACTTTTCGGGCATATTTTTCAATTTCATCCGAACTTTTTATAAGCCCAATTTCGTCTCTTAACCATTGGACTACTGCCCCACCGATAAAGATACTCCCTTCTAAGGCATATTCTACTTTACCGTTAACCCCCCAGGAAATAGTGGTCAAAAGGCCATTTCTGGAAGGAACGATTTTTTCTCCGGTATTCATCAGGATAAAACATCCGGTTCCATAGGTGTTTTTGGCCATACCCGGCTCATAGCAGGCCTGGCCAAAAAGAGCGGCCTGCTGGTCTCCGGCATCACCGGAAATGGGAACTTCTGTTCCAAATATCTCCTTGTCAGTACTTGCATAAATATAACTTGAGGGCAGAACTTTAGGGAGCATCTCTCGGGGAATATCCAGTTCAGCTAATATCTCCTCATCCCAATCAAGATTGTGAATATTAAATAACATTGTGCGGGAGGCGTTAGTATAATCGGTTACGTGAGTTTTACCTTTAGTCAGATTCCAGATAAGCCAGCTGTCCACTGTACCAAAGAGGAGTCCCCCTTTTTGGGCTTTCTCTCTGACTCCTTTGACATTATCTAAAATCCATTTAATCTTGGTGCCGGAAAAATAGGCATCAACCACCAACCCGGTCTTTTTTTGGATAATCTCTGCCAACCCTTTCTTTTTAAGTTGGTCACATATAGGGGCAGTCCTTCGACATTGCCATACAATAGCATTATAGACCGGCTTACCAGTTTTTTTATCCCAAACTATGGTAGTCTCCCTTTGGTTAGTTATACCGATAGCAGCTATATCAACAGCTTTCAGTCTAGCCTTATTTAGTGCATTTTTAGCTACTTCTATTTGAGAAGACCAAATTTCCATTGGGTTATGTTCTACCCAGCCTGGCTTGGGATAGATTTGTTTAAATTCTTTACTGGCAGTACTAACTATAGTTCCCCTGTGATTGAAGATTATCGCCCGAGAAGCGGTAGTCCCCTGATCCAGAGCCATGATATATTTTGCCAACTCTAACACCTCCAACTATTTCTTCGTTATTTGTTTCATTTAAGATATAATAACATTTTTTAAATTAAATAATAAAGAGAAATCTTTTAAAATTGCAAAATAGCTGGACGAGCTATCTTCTCAACCTTATACTATCAATTCTTTTACCCTTTATCACCTTAACTCCAAAACTGTGGCTCCCTCAGCAGGTTGGGTTACATATATATCCAGGTCAATACCAGTAATTTTTTTATATTCATTCTTAATACTCTTCTTAAAGGCACCAATGTAATTTTTTTCTATTAAGTTTACGGTACAACCACCAAAACCAGCACCTGTCATCCTGGCCCCCAAGACTCCTTCCTGTTTTAAAGCCAAATCAACCAAAAGGTCTAATTCGGTACAACTTACCTCGTAGTCATCCTTAAGACTCTGATGGGATTCTATCATCAGCTGACCAAAGGTTGAAAAATTTCCCTCTCTTAAAGCTTGCACCCCAGTTTGAACCCTATAATTCTCTGAAATTACATGTCTGGCCCGACGAGCAATAACCTCTGGTAATTGTCTTTGATATTTTTTATATTCATCTATGGTTACATCTCTTAAAGCTTGAATTTTATGTCCTAACTTATGAGCAAAAAATTCAGTAGCCTTTTTACATTGTTCTCGTCTTTTATTATACTCGGAATTAATTAATCCCCTTTGAACCCGGGAATTACAAATTACTATCTGATAATTGTGGTTTCTAAAAGGGATTAAATCATAATCATTAGATCTGCAGTCAATAAAAAGGGCGAAATTTTTTTTGCCTAAGCAGGAGATATATTGATCCATAATCCCACAGGCTACGCCTACAAAATTATTCTCTGCTTTTTGACAGAGACGAGCCATTTCTATAGGTTCAATATTTAGTGAATTTAATTTTGCCATAGTTAATGCAGTCACTACTTCTAAAGCGGCAGAAGAACTCAATCCTGCTTTCTGAGGAATATCACTTCTAAAAATAATATTTGCTCCCTGTAAAATGTATCCTGTCTTCTGTATTTCATCAACTATGCCCATCAAATAATTAGCCCAGGTATCTTTTTTAAGAGGGGCTAGACTATCTAAAGAAAATTTGATTTTAACTTTATAACCCAGATCAAAAATTTGAACCAGCCGATCATTTCTTAATTGCCCCAGCATGATTATCTTTTTTTCAATAGCCATGGGTAAAACAAATCCTTGGTTATAATCAGTATGTTCGCCAATCAGATTAACCCTACCGGGTGCAGAAAAAGCCCCTTTAGCCAAACCAGTATCAGTAAATTTTTCCTTAAATATCTTCCAGAGTTTATTCAAATTTTGCACCAAAATCTCCTCTTCATCTTATTTTATATCCAATTATGTTTATAATTAATTTTCCAGTCAATTTTGTTTTAATACGGAAACCTTTATCAACAAACTACTCCATCAGGTGGTGTTTTTCTTAATTCTTGAGCTTTTTCCTCAGGTAAAGAATTATTGATAAAAACACCCGCTCCTAACTCACTCCCAGCCAAGTATTTAAGTTTGTTCTTTGTGCGATAAGGGGGATAAAATTCAATATGAAAATGGGAATATTCTTTACCTATTCCATTAGTGGGTTGTTGATGAATGGCCATGATATAAGGGAGGGTAAAACCAAAAAGATTATCAAATTTCATTATTAAGGTTTTTAATATTATAGCTAAATCAACTTCTTCTTTTTCTGAAAAATCATTAAAAGAAGAAAGATGTTTATTAGCATAAATATGGACCTCATAAGTATAAGAAGCATAAAAAGGGACTAGTGCGGTAAAAGAATCATTACTAATAATAATTCGCCTACCATCTTCTTTTTCTTCTTTTAAGGTCTTACAGAAGAGACATTCTCCCTCTTTTTCTAAAAATTCTTTGCTGGAATTCAGTTCCTGTTCGATAATCGGCGGAATAAAAGGATAGGCATATATTTGGCCATGAGGATGATGAAGAGTCACCCCTACTTCCTCTCCTTTATTTTCAAAGATGAAGACATAATCGATATAATCTTTAGCTCCTAACTCCTGATAGCGATCTCTCCATACCTTTACTAATTTAATATAACGACTTAATGGTTTTCTCGACATAATCCCATAATGGTCAGAAGTAAATAGAACTACCTCACAAATTCCCTGAGCTTTACCATGTTTAAAAAGTTTAGACTTTTTTTCGGTTACTTCTGGTGATTCTTGTTGCAAAGAGGGAAATTTGTTTTCAAAAACCACTATATCATAATCTTCGGCCGGTACTTCTGTAGACAAGCCTTTCTTTTTTGTAGGACAGAGAGGACAATAATCTTTCGGGGGTTTATAAGTCCTATTCTGTCGATGAGTGGCAATTATTATCCATTGTTTCAGGATGGGATTCCACCTCAGTTCTAACATCCTTGCCCTCCTCTCCCTCTTTTGTTTCATCAGTAAATGTATAATAAATTAGATAACGCCCATCTTCTTTTTTAATTCTTTTTTTGTGTATCTGCATTAAACTACCCTATTATCTTTTTGGAAATTGTTCTTCATTAAAGAAGAATTTACAATAGAATCACTCTCTTAATAAATAGATCAAACCGCCGATTTCAACTGACATTGAGAGAAAACCGTTTAAATTTCTTTCAAATTTTTTAACCGTATAACCCTGCAGATCTTTTACTTCGATCAGCCAGTTCCCGGTTAGTTCTTCTCCATAGAGACTTATACCCTCCCGATTGCTTCCATTTAGAATGAAAAGCTCTTTTAAGTTTTTACTTAAAAGCTTCTTTTCTATATAGAATGAATTATTATTATAAAGAGCTAATATTCCTCTTCCATTTCCAATTGAGTATGCCTCCGAAAAATCTCCACCAGTAAAAATCGGTACAAACTTTCCAAATAAAAGAAGATCACGGTTTTCGCTAAAGAAGTTTGTCCAAAATTTTATGACTTGCCTTTCATCATCGTTTAATCTCAAGAGATCTATTGATAACATAGGTACGCTGAAAATACAATTAATAAAATGTAAAGCAATATTTGAAAGGGATTCTCCCTTATGCCAAAAGATGGGATCAGAATATACGGGGAATCTACCAGCAAAAGAACGCAAGTTAATAATACGTCTACGATTAGTATCAAAATCTAAAGGAGTATCTAAAGCTCGAAAGGCTGTAGAATATCTACGCATAACCGGAGTGGCATATTTCTGCCTGAATTCAATTAAGGGGATATTATTACCTAATTTATATAAACGTTTCGTTACTTCTTCTAAGATTATCTCAACACCTTCCCCAGATGTTTCACAGAAATGATCATGATTATTTTCCGGGCATGGCTCAGCCGGAAGATGATCAATGAAATCAAATTTAAAACCATCTAAACTATAACATTTGTATAGATTCGCTACTACTTCAAGAATATGTTCACGAGTTAATTTACTTTGAGGACATAAATTAGCAAAACTTTCTGTTGGTGCTATGAGCAGATTTTTAAATTTCCTATAGGCTTTGGAACTTTTGCCTATCATAAACGGAGCTATCCATAATATATATTTCATCCCTATATCTTGTACTCGTTTTACATGTTCTTTGAAATTTTTAAAAATAGTATCGCAAATCTCCCAGTCTCCGGTAAACCAATAACCTCTTTCTATATCAGGCGTAAACCACCCATCATCTACAATAAGAATTCTATAACCTAGTTTATAAGCTTCTAAAGATGTTTTTTCAATCCAATCTTGGTGCAGATCTTGATGTACTGCATACCAAGTACAAAATACAGGTTCATATGCAAATGAAGGAATATCTTTTCTTTCAGTCTCTGTCCACTCACTATATATTTTTGTAAGCTCAAACCAAAATGTTTCTTCCCGAGAGAAGAATATTTGAGACTGAAAAGAAGACGTGCAATAAATATTACTAATAGTATTTACCTCTAGTTTGAATTCACATTCCCTTTTCTCATCCAGCCTACCCTTTATTTGATAACCTATTTTAGGGTCTTTTATCCCAAAAGCTAATTTGTTCATACCCTTACGGTTGATAAAAGACAAAAATGGGAAATTATTATGCGAAGAAATTTTTTCATCAATCTGCCAAGGAATTCTAGATAAATAGGGATTATCGCATTTACCTGGCATCGACACTCCATGGATATCCATTAGGGGAATATCTAATTTTAAGCTAAAATTTTTTATATTAAAGACATTTCCGTCTTTTCTAATAATATAGGGAATAAGTACTTTTCTTCTTTGTGAAAGAAGTTTTACTTCAAAATTCACAATATAATCATTTGGATTCTTTGGTTCTACTTCAAAAGAAAAAATTATATCTAAATCTAAAATGTTTTTTAAAATTTTAATGGGTTCACTCATATAGACTGCCTCCTATAATGATTTTTTACATTGAAATATATTTTTATGATAAAAACTCAATTTCGTTTAAGTTCTTAATACTTCATAAAAATTTAAAAAAATATTATATTTTTTATTATCCAAAACCTTTGAAACCATAACTTAAACAATAATTTCTTACTCATCTAATACCAAGGTAGGACACCATCCATCACCTGGAGGAATATGTTCTTTAGGAAAGACTTCAACCATTTCAATTGCATTATTTGAACAGGCAGCAGCACACAAA
>LDZT01010705.1_pt1 | contig 26338 bp, 19 predicted proteins | sample 615521 | NCBI WGS metagenome assembly LDZT01 (sample SAMN03408292, study PRJNA278302) | terrestrial metagenome | isolation source: oil reservoir sample SB1 | place: USA: Alaska, North Slope, Schrader Bluff formation | collected 2011-09 | reverse complement strand
AAGGAATGGAAAAAGAATACAAAAAGTTACACTGTCAGCAAATTAGTTTGTTTTAGAGGGTAATAGATACCTCGTAGCTCTGCTGCGAGGAGTTTCATTTATGCCAAAGGAAGGATTACCGATTCTTTACAATTTATAGCTACTGAGATAAAAGAATTTGAGCAAGACTATATTTTTAAAAGCTGGAAAGATTATAAAAAAGATCGTAAACTCCAGAAACTAATGGACCAAACCGTAGAAAATATTTTTACTTCCTTGATTGAGATATGTGGTACTATTCTTACTCAAGAAGGTATTTCGGCAGAGAGCTATGCTCAGGTTTTGAGTGAATGTGCTCAAAGACTGGGATTTTCTGAAGAAGAACAAGGAATATTAACTAAAATTTCCGAAAATCCAGAATAGTAGAAGAGAGGAAAAATCTAGGAGAGAAAAAAGGGGTTAGGCTACTTTTTATTATCAAAGTAGCCTAACCCCTTTTGACTTGTTGAGAGCTTAGGCTATAATTTTCGGATGGATGAATTAAGTGCGGCTTTGGGATGTATAATTGTAACCATTTTATCGGAAGATGTTTGGGTATCAGGAAGGGGGTTTTCCGATTACTGAGGATGTGACGGGAAGGACAATTGCCTTGTCGTTTTTTAATAGTTTAAAGGAAGAGCAGATAGATTATGTGGTGGAGAAGCTTAAAGAGGGAATTGCGAGAAATAGTTACCTGGTTACCTGGTTAGCTGGTTAAGAAAATAAAAGATAAAAATCAGCAGCCAGAAGATAAGATAGTATCAAGTATCGAGCATCGAGCGAAGAAGGTAGAAGAAAAGAAATACAAGAAAAATAGCGGATAGTGTTTAGGTGAAAGATGCAGGGCGCAAGATGCAAGCGCAAGAGTAGAGAAATTTTATTTTTTTATTATTTTATGGTATTGTATGAATGAGGATATTATTAGAATACCTTAAAGTTTTTTAGAGAATGAATTAGAAATGAATATAGAGAAGGTAAAAAAGGAGGACGAAATGCAGACAGAAATTTTTAGTAAAAAGCAATATAAAGAATTTACTAAGGAACTGATTAGAAGTTTTGAGAAACGAAAAATAATCCCCTTAAATACTCTAAAGAATGATCATTATATTTTAGAAAAACCCTTATATATAACCCTTGAAATAGAGGATGGGGTAGTTATAGCCTCTCTTGATGATATAGAAGCCTTTAGTTATGCAGATACAGAGTATGAAGCAATTAATCAACTAAGTGAAGAGATTGTTAATCTCTATAAGGATTTGAAAGAGGATAAAGAGAATCTGGGACCTCTCCCTCAAAAATGGTTAGAATTTCTGGAAGAAGTTATTAGAGAGAGATGAAGAAAAGAGAGATAGAGAAAATATCAAGATTCGCCGATTAAAATGCAAGATAGAAAAGATAGTTTTCAGTTATCGGTTTACAGTTTTCAGTGAATTCCCCCCTCACTCTAACCCTCTCCCTCCAGGGGAGAGAGGATAACCTTCTGTAGTATTTTTTAATAATTATTTTAAAAAAAGAGGATTTTGGAATAGTTTTGTAGAATATAATGGACGATAAAAGAGATGTTGAAACAAATCGATTTTAATCTTCTCACCCGAGATGATACGGCATTTTGCGAAGCGACATTTTTCAATTTCCAGAACAGATTGCTGAAACATTTACTATATAGCAAAATAAAAAGATAAAGAAGCAAAAAAATAAAACTTAAAATTGTTTTTAAAACTGATGACTATTCACTACTTACTAACGACTAATTTAATAAGATAATTTTTTTGATATATTTAAATATATCTGATAGAATTAAAGTCAATAAATCAAATATAATAAAATTGACCAAGGATAAGGAGGACAAGTTTGTATGGCTAAATATGATATTAATAAGGTAAAAAATATTGCCTTGGTAGGCCATGGTGATTCTGGAAAAACCTCGCTTACTGAGGCTTTGCTTTATGATTCGGGAATGATTACCAGATTGGGGGACATCAAACAAGGTAATACCACTACCGATTATGATCCCCGAGAAATAAAGAAAGGAATAACTATCAATTCATCTTTAGCCTATTTAAATTGGAAGGATTTAATGATAAATATTCTCGATACCCCGGGCTACCTCGATTTTATTACTGACACTAAATTAAGCCTTAGAGTTGCAGATAGTGCCATAATAGTTGTATGCGGAGTATCAGGAGTAGAAGTGCAGACTGAAAAAGTCTGGGATTTTGCTGATGAATACAAACTGCCCCGAGCTATTTTTATAAATAAGATGGATCGGGAAAGGGCAGATTTTTATCGAGTAAAAGATACGATTAATGAAGTGTTTGGTTCATCCGCAATTTCAATACAGTTACCAATTGGCAAGGAAGAAGATTTTAAGGGCATAGTCGATTTAATAAAGATGAAAGCCGTTATTTATAAAAAAACGGGAGATGGTAAACCAGTTTTTGAAGAACAGGAAATTCCCCAGGATATGAAAGAACAGGCAGAATCCTACCGGAAAGAATTAGTAGAAGCAGTAGCTGAATTTGATGATGAAATTTTAATGAAATATTTGGATGGGGAAAGTTTGACTGATCAGGAGATTGCTTCTTTGTTAAAACAAGGGATAAAAGAGAAAAAGATAGTGCCTATTCTTTGCGGCTCAGCAACCATGAATTTGGGGATAGAACTTCTTCTTGATTTTATAGGCGATTATCTTCCTTCTCCATCTGAAATGCCTCCTGTTACGGCTAAGAATGTAAAAACTTCTTCGGAAGAATTAATAAAAAATTCTATTGATTCTTCTTTTTCTGCTTTTGTTTTTAAAACTGTAGCAGACCCCTATGTGGGAAATTTAACTTACTTTAGAGTGTATTCAGGGAAATTACCCGAGGATTCAAATGTATATAATTCTTCAAAAGGCGTGGATAATAAAGTAGGTAAGATTTATAAAATGCAGGGCAAGAATCAACGATCTATTCCCGAGGTTTGTGCCGGAGATATGGCTGCTGTAGCCAAACTTAAGAATACTATTACCGGGGATACTCTCTGCGATAAAGATAATCCTGTTTTATTTGAAAAAATAGAATATCCTGAGCCAATAATGCTGCTGGCAATCTCTCCCAAGACTAAGGGAGATGAGGATAAATTAAGTACAGCTCTAAGTAAGATAATTGATGAGGATCCTACGGTTAAAGTTTACCGGGATGAAGATACCGGAGAGAGTATATTGGCTGGCATGGGAGAATCCCATTTGGAAGTAATAATTGATACCATGGAAAGTAAATTTGGAGTAGAGGTGGAAAAGAGTACTCCTAAAGTAGGGTATAAAGAGACTATTCGAAAAAGTGTTAAGGTAGAAGGAAAATACAAGAAGCAATCCGGCGGTAGAGGGCAGTACGGACATTGCTGGTTAGAGCTTGAACCCAAAGGCAGGGGAGAAGGCTTTGAATTTGTAGATAAAATAGTTGGTGGAGTAATTCCGCGTCAATATCGTCCTGCAGTAGAAAAAGGTGTAGTTGGAGCAATGAAAAAAGGAATATTGGCAGGATATCCCACTGTAGATATAAAGGCTACTGTTTATGACGGCAGTTATCACCCGGTAGATTCTTCAGAGATGGCTTTCAAGGTAGCCGGCTCAATGGCCTTTAAGAAAGGAGCAGCAGAAGCGAATCCGGTCTTGTTAGAACCCATTATGGATATAGAAGTAATAGTGCCAAAAGAATATATGGGGGATATAATCGGAGATTTGAATAGCAAAAGAGGGAAGATAATGGGCATGGAAGAATCTTCAAGTGGAAAACAGGCTATTAAAGCTAAAATACCCCAAGCAGAGATTTTTAAATATGCTATTGATTTAAGGTCAATCACTCAAGGTAGAGGAACTTTTAGTTTAAAATTTTCCCATTATGAAGAGGTACCTGCTAATATTGTACAGGAAATAATTGCTCAAGCCAAAGAAGAAGAGGAAGAGAAAAAATAATTCTTAAAAAATTTTAAAAATATTATAAAAAAAGAAGGATTTTTAAATTAGATATAGAATATAATTATATAGAGATAAACTTTTTTATCGATTTGTACTAGTAAAATATTATAAAAAAAGGGGAGGTGTAATAATATGGCAGATTTAGCTTGGTATTGGTGGGCAGCAATCATTGGAGCGATAGCATATTTGATATGGTATTTTGCAGGAGAGTAGAATAAAATATAAGTTAAAATCAAATTACTACTAAAAATTATAAGAAACGTTTCTGTAAGTGCAGGGCGAAGCAGATTCTCCTGCACTTTATTTTATAAAAAAGTTGGTGTAAACTTTAGTGGAGTAGCAAGAAAGAGGAAAAAATATTTATTACTTTTGTTTTCCTATCTTCTTTTTTCTCTGGTTCTTTTTCTTTACGCGATATGCAATATGAATGGGGATTTGTAACATTTAAAAGTATACTCTATATTATAAGTGTAACATGTAAAAAATATAGCTGATTAATTTAGCAAGGGTGATTAATTTGAAATTAAAAATCAAAAAAAGATATATTTTATTAATTTTGCTTTTACTTATCTTCTTCTTTATTATTACTTATGGATCAATGGCAGATAAAGAAAATGGAGAAAACAAGGTCATTTCTTTAGGAGAAGTAGATTCATTAAAAATGACGATAAAATTTGGGGCAGGCAAGCTGGACTTAACTTTTGGGGAAGAAGATGTATTTAAAGGTAATTTTCAATATGATAAAAGTATTTTAAAGCCCAATATCCGATATGAAATATTAGGGGAAACCGGTATTCTAACCCTATCCCAGAGCATTAAAAAAGATCTCGATTTATTATTTCCATATAAAAATATATGGAAATTGAAATTGCCTACCGGTGTTCCTTTGCAATTATATATTAATACTGCGACTTATAGCGGTGATATTGACCTAACTAATTTACAGATAGAAAATTTTTATCTCAATTCAGGAGCAAGTCAAACCAATATTGTATTTAATCAACCCAATCGTATAGACTTAAAAAATATTAATATCAAGACAGGTGCCTCTACTATAAAAATGTTAGGTTTAGCTAATGCAAATTTTGATGAAATGAATTTTACCGGTGGAGCAGGAAGCTTTACCTTTGATTTTTCAGGTAACCTGACTAAAAAATCGAAAGTTAACATCGATGCAGGAGCAGCAAAAATAATTTTAAAGATACCTTCGAACATGGGAACTAAGATAATTTTTAGAAATTTCCCAGCTTCAAAATTAGATATTAGGGGATTTATAAAAATAAATGACCAGACTTATATTAGTCCGGAATATGGCAAGAGTGCTGCGGAATTAGATATCGAAATCAAGGGAGGCCTTGTAGATGTTGAGGTGATTTCACTAACTGACTAAATTAGAGGTTAGTGAATAAACCTAGCGTATAGCGTACAGTGTTTAGCGTATACATTTAGTTAATCAGTTAATATGAATTCTTAAATAATATAATTATAGTTTTTCGTTTTTCGTTTTCTAAACTGATTAACTAATTAACTAGCAAACCAGGTAACGGTCTTACTGATATATGATATACTATATACTATATTCGAAATATTGACTTTTATTTTTTTTTCAATTATACTTAAAACGAAATAAATAAGAAAAAAACAAAGCGAAGGACTGAAAGGTATATTTTTTAAAAAGAGAATCAGCATCTGGTGAAAGCTGATAAAAAACCATTAAACTCACCTTCAAGTTTTGTAAGCGAAAAATTAAATTAAAAATATTGATTTAAATATAGTTTACAACGTTAACAAGCGTTAATTGTTTAATAAGAGTAGATAATGTGGGGCTGTAGCGCAGTCGGGAGCGCGCCTCCTTGGCGTGGAGGAGGTCGCGGGTTCGATTCCCGCCAGCTCCACCAAATTATAACATATAAAATCTACTGAACAAGGGTGGTACCACGAGAAGAATCTCGTCCCTGGTAATAATTTAATTACTTGAGACGGGATTTTTATTTTTAAGGAGGAATGTTTTAAGATGGAAGATAGATATAATTTTACCGAAGTCGAAAAAAAATGGCGGGAATATTGGAAGGAAAATAATTTTTTTAAATCTTATGCCGATTCTAAAAAACCGAAATATTATGTTTTAGAAATGTTTCCCTATCCTTCAGGAGAACCCCACATGGGACACGTGAAAAATTACGTTATCGGTGATGTAGTGGCCAGATATAAACATTCTCAAGGATATAATATCCTGCACCCTATGGGCTGGGATGCCTTTGGCTTACCTGCAGAGAATGCTGCTATAAAAAATAAAATTCATCCTTCAATCTGGACTAAAATCAATATTCAAAAGATGAAGAATACTCTAACTAATATGAGTATCAGTTATGATTGGGATAGAGAAATAGCTACCTGTGATCCGGATTACTACAAGTGGACTCAGTGGATGTTTTTACAGTTATATAAAAAAGGATTAGCTTATAAGAAAAAAGCAGTGGTTAACTGGTGTCCTTCCTGTAATGTAGTATTAGCTAATGAACAAGTAATAGACGGAAAATGTTGGAGGTGTGATTCCGAAGTTATTAAAAAAGAGTTATCCCAATGGTTTTTCAAGATTACCGAATATGCCCAGAGATTACTCGATGATATAGAATGCTTAGAAGAATGGCCGGAAAAAGTATTAACTATGCAGAGAAATTGGATAGGCAGGAGTGAGGGAGCAAGAATTGAATTCCCTATAAAAGGGAGTGATAAGATTATTCCGGTTTTTACTACCCGACCCGACACTCTCTACGGAGCAACTTATTTTCTGTTGTCTCCTGAACACCCTTTAGTAGAAGAGATAATAAAGGATTCTCCTTATAAAGATGAAGTTAAGAATTTCAAAGAGAAGGTAAGTAAAGAGAGCGCTATAGATAGAGTATCAGGTATCTTAGAAAAAAAGGGATGCTTCACCGGTAAGTATGTAATAAATCCCCTAAATGATGAAGAGATTCCCATCTGGTTAGCAAATTATGTGTTAATGGACTATGGAACAGGTGCAGTAATGGCAGTTCCGGCTCATGACCAAAGGGATTTTGAATTTGCCAAAAAATATAATTTACCTATCAGAATAGTTATTCAACCAGAGGATAAAGAAGTTACCTCTGATACTATGGAGGCTGCTTTTGAGGAAGAAGGCATTATGGTTAATTCCGGCCAATTTAACGGTTTGCCAAGTAGTAAGTCATTAGATATTGTAATTGATTATCTGATTAAAAAAGGCTCTGGGAAGAGGGAGGTTAATTATAGATTAAGAGACTGGCTTATTTCGCGGCAGCGTTATTGGGGAGCTCCTATCCCCATAATTTATTGTGCTGATTGCGGAATGGTTCCGGTACCCGAAAATGACTTACCGGTTGTACTTCCGGAAAATGTTGTTTTCAGACCTAAAGGTATGTCACCACTGGCAAGCAGTAAAGAATTTGTCAATACAATTTGTCCAAAATGTGGTAAGGAAGCTAAAAGAGAAACAGATACTATGGATACTTTTGTCTGTTCTTCCTGGTATTACTTTAGATTTTGTTCTCCTAAAACTGATACTGCTCCTTTTGATGATGAAGAACTAAAATACTGGATGCCGGTAGACCAGTATATCGGTGGAGTAGAACACGCCATATTACATTTACTATATTCTCGGTTTTTTACTAAAGCTCTATACGATATGGGGTTTACCAATTTTAAAGAACCCTTCAAAAGGCTTTTTACTCAGGGGATGGTCTGTAAAGATGGGGCAGCGATGTCTAAATCAAAAGGTAACATAGTTAATCCGGGAAAAATATTTTCAAAATACGGTATTGATGCTACCAGAGTAATGATGCTGTTTGCTGGTCCTCCGGAAGTAGATATGGAATGGACGGATAAAGGGATGGAAGGAGCATCTCGATTCTTGAACCGAGTTTGGCGGTTAATCTACAATAATATTGATTGTTTTAAAAAGCCGAAAAATAAGGAAGAAATTTCCCCGGAAGATATAAGTGTTGAAGCTAAAAAAATAAGACAGAAGACCCATCAAACCATTAAAAAGGTTACCGAAGATATCGAAGAAAGATTTCACTTCAATACAGCTATTAGTGCAATCATGGAATTAGTCAATGAAGTATATAAGTTTCAGTTAGAAGCAGAAGAAAAACGGGGCAAAGAAGTAGATATTTTTGTTTTAAAAGAGGCTTTAGAAATGATAGTCAGGCTTCTGGGTCCGATTGCTCCTCATTTTTCAGAAGAGCTATGGCAAAAGATGGGAAACAAAGAAAGTATTTATATGCAGCCCTGGCCTAAATATGATGAGAAGAAATTAGAAGAAGAGGAGAAACTAATTATAGTCCAGGTAAACGGAAAGCTAAGAGGGAAATTGACAGTTCCTGCATCTTATGATGATGAGAAGATAAAAGAGGAAGCACTCTTAATACCAAAAATACAAGAAAAAATCGAAGGCAAAAAGATTATAAAAGTTATTGTTGTTTCTGGGAAACTGGTAAACATTGTGATAAAATGATAAAAAATAGCATAGAGCGGGTAATGTATAGGATAATTAGTCGTTAGTATTTAGTGAATAGTATTTAGTAATATAATGAAAAATGAAAAGCGCAAAACTATATCCGTATCTCGTATCTCGTGAATCGTATCTCGTAAAGAAAATAAAATACAGAATCCGATTCTTTTTATCTCTTTATCTAAAAACTAATAACTAATAACTGAAACTTGTATCTTGTATTTAAAACTAACGACTAAATTGATTGGTTGGAAGATTTTACAAATTTTAAATTTAAAACAAAAAAGGAGGAAATTTTTTTTATGGCTACTTTTGGCGACTTAAACAGTTTTATCGGTATTGGCAGATTAACCAGAGACCCTGAATTAAGATACACACCTAGCGGGACGGGGGTATGTAAATTTGGTATTGCCATAAACAGAACTTATAGAAACCAGGAAGGAAATAACATAGAAGACGTTCTCTTTATAAATGTAGTAACCTGGGGCAAACAGGCAGAAAATGTTTCACAGTTTTTAAAAAAAGGCAGAAGGGTAGCTATAAGCGGCGAATTAAGGTCTAATAATTGGCAGGATAAAGAAGGAAACAAGAGAACTTCTTTTGAAATTAACGCCAGAACTGTACAGTTTTTAGATTTGGTGAAAGATACAGGTATTGCAAAAGAAGGCCTTCCCGCAGAGGGTGAAGAGAATGTTTCTAGTGAACCAATAAATGAAGATACTTCAATATCAGAAGAGGATATCCCGTTTTAAACTAACGACTAATTTAATTGGTGAATTAAACATAAATGATAATTCGTTCAGGTAAATATTCTTGCAAAATTTCTAAATATTATGCTAATATTATTATAGACAAAGAAAAAGAGAGATGTTATAATATCACTTGCATGGCAAAAAAGAAATAAGTGGGCGGATAGCTCAGTTGGGAGAGCACTGGTTTTACAAGCCAGGGGTCACAGGTTCAAGCCCTGTTCCGCCTACCATTTTTTAATAAAAACATAAGGGGGCCGTAGTGCAGCTTGGTTTAACACGCCTGCCTGTCACGCAGGAGATCGCGAGTTCAAATCTCGTCGGCCCCGCCATTTTCTTAATAATATAATTATGTAAGGCGATTTTAAGTGCCGAGATAGCTCAGTCGGTAGAGCAGTGGACTGAAAATCCACGTGTCCCCAGTTCAATTCTGGGTCTCGGCACCAAGTTTATTGCGGAAATAGCTCAGTGGTAGAGCATCGCCTTGCCAAGGCGAGGGTCGCGGGTTCAAATCCCGTTTTCCGCTCCATCTTTATAAAAATTAAATAAGGCGGCATCGCCAAGTGGGAAGGCAGAGGACTGCAAATCCTTCATCCTCGGTTCGAATCCGAGTGCCGCCTCCATTTAGTTTTTAGGTTTAAGAATGATTAGAGGTCTAAAGAAGATGGGCGGTTAATTCAGTGGTAGAATGCTTGCTCGACGCGCAAGAAGTCACTGGTTCGAATCCAGTACCGCCCACCATTTAAATCTAATAATAAAATAAGATTACGTAGAAAATAGTAGGTTAATCTTTTTTAAAGAGAGTAGATATTAGTAGATGTGTAATTATCTATATGAAAGTTTAATCGAATACCCTTTCTACTTTAAATCCCTAATTTGAAATTTTAAAAAGATGAGTAGGATTAGGCGGGTAATATCCGATAAAATATTTTTAAGCGGGTTTAAGTTAATCTTAGATATTAACTTTAACTAAAAAAGGTGGAACCGCGAGATTATTAAATTAAACTTCTCGTCCTTTTCTAATACAGGACAAGAAGTTTTTTTGTTTAATTATAAGGAGGTAAATATTATGTCAGAGATTAAAATTATTTTATTAGACGGTTCGGAAATAAAATTGAATAGAGGCGCTACTTTATATGATGCTGCTGTAAAAATAAGCCAAAAATTAGGCAAAGAGGCAATTGCCGGTATAGTAAATGGAGTGGAAAAGGATTTGAATTATGTCCTTAAGGATAACGACCGGGTCGAGATTATAACTTTTGTTTCACCTAAAGGCAGAGAAATTTATCATCATAGCACTTCCCATATTATGGCTCAGGCTGTAAAGGAATTATTTCCCCAGGCAAAATTGGCTATTGGTCCTGCTATTAAGGATGGCTTCTATTATGATTTTGATTTAGACCGTTCCTTTACTCCGGAGGATATAGTACTTATTGAGAAAAAGATGAAAGAGATAGTGAGTAGAAATCTCCCTCTAAAAAGAATAGAAGTAAGCAAGAAAGAAGCTGATGAGTTATTTAAAAAACAAAAAGAAGATTATAAAATAGAACTTCTTAAAGATATAGAAGATGATATGGTTACTTTGTATCAGCAGGGTGATTTTATTGATTTATGTAGAGGTCCCCATATTCCTTCTACCGGGAACTTAGAAGCTTTTAAACTTTTAAGTATTGCCGGTGCATACTGGAGGGGAAATGAAAAAAATAAAATGCTGCAGCGTATTTATGGAACCTCGTTCGATAAAAAATCCGAACTGGACAATTATTTAAAATTAATTGAAGAAGCAAAAAGGAGAGACCATCGAAAATTAGGAAAAGATTTAGATTTATTCAGCTTTCATGATGAGGGGGTCGGTTTCCCTTTCTTTCATCCCAAAGGAATGGTGTTAAGAAATATCCTGGAGGATTACTGGAAAGAGGAACATTATAAGAGTGGTTATACGGAAGTTAAAACTCCAATTATACTAAATAAATCATTATGGATGAAATCCGGGCATTGGGATCATTATAAGGAAAATATGTATTTTACCAAAATAGATGAGGAAGATTATGCTATTAAACCGATGAATTGTCCGGGCGGAATTTTGATTTATAAAACCACCCTTCACAGTTATAGAGATTTACCGCTTAGAATGGGAGAATTGGGGTTAGTGCACAGACATGAATTATCCGGTGTGCTTCACGGACTCTTTAGGGTAAGGTGTTTTACCCAGGATGATGCCCATATATTTATGACTCCGGAGCAGATTAAAGATGAGATAAAAGGAGTAATCGATTTAACTGATAAGATGTATAAGACTTTTGGTTTTTCTTATCGCGTGGAATTAAGCACTAAACCGGAAAATGCCATGGGTTCTGATAAAATATGGGAAAAGGCTACCAGCAGTTTGGAAGAAGCTTTAAAAGATAAAAAAATAGATTATATTGTAAATGAGGGCGATGGGGCATTTTACGGTCCTAAAATAGATTTTCATTTACAGGATTGCATAGGCAGAAGCTGGCAGTGTGGCACCATCCAGTTAGATTTTATTATGCCGGAAAAATTTGATCTTTATTATATTAATAAAGAAGGGAACAAGGAAAGGCCAGTTATGCTGCATCGAACTGTTCTGGGAAGCATAGAGAGATTTATCGGGATACTTATCGAAAATTATGCCGGAGCATTTCCTTTGTGGTTAGCCCCTGTTCAAGTAAGATTGCTGCCTATTGCTGACAGGCATGTTGAGTATGGCAAAAATATAATGAATGAGTTAAGTAAATATAATATAAGGGCAGAATTAGATGAGATTAATGATAAAATTGGGGCTAAGATAAGAAAAGCTGAGATGGAAAAGATCCCCTATATGTTGATATTTGGAGATAAAGAAGTAGAAGGGGGTCTCGCTTCAGTAAGAAAGAGAGGAAAGGGAGACTTAGGAAAGATAAAATTAGCCAAGTTTATCGAAGATGTTTTAAAAGAGATCAAAGAAAAAACTTTATAGCATGTAAAAATTCTTCTGTATCCATATATTTTGATTATTTATAAAGGTTTATGTTAGTGTAAATTTTAATGAGGAATTAGAAAAAGAAAAAGAACGGTATTTTTTATCTAATTTTTTGCGATATGCGTTACGAATTTTATTTTGGATTCTGACTTCTGGTTCTTATTTTCTTTGCGAGATACGATTCACGAGATACGAGATACAAATAATATATTGACTATAAATAAAGAATATGTTATAGTTTTTTAAAAATAATGAAGAATTATATATGTTTTAAAGAAGTGTAGGAGCTATATTTTTTTCTATTAAATTAGTATAATTATATTTCAAAGTTGAACAAAAAAACTAATTTAAATTACATAGAAATTGGTGTGTTGCTCTTCTTTAAGCGCATAAAGGAGGAAAATAGGAATTAAGTCAAAACCAAAGTTAAGAATAAATGAAAAAATCAGAGCAGAGAAGATTAGGCTTATAGATTTTGAAGGTAAACAGGTAGGAATAGTTAGCAAAAAGGAGGGTCTTGAACTTGCCGAAAAGAGTAATCTTGACTTAGTTGAAGTTGCACCAGATGCTAATCCTTCGGTTTGTAGAATTATCGATTATGGGAAATATAAATACCTACTGGATAAAAAAAATAGAAGCGGGAAGAAGAAACAGAAAAGCGGCGGAATGAAAGAAATAAAGATGCGCCCTAATATTGGAGAACATGATTACAATTTTAAAGTAAAAAATCTATCTAAATTTTTAGAAGAAGGTAATCAGGTAAAAATTACTATAATGTTTAGGGGGCGAGAAATGAGATATTTAGATTTAGGAAGGGAATTATTAGAGCGCATAACTAAACATACCGAAGAAATTGCCAAGGTTGTAAAGGAACCAAAGTTAGAAGGACGGAATATGATTTTAGTTTTAATGCCTAAATAATATAAAACATTATTATGAAAGAGGTTAGACACATATGCCTAAAATGAAGACACATAAGAGTTCAGCAAAAAGATTTAAGGTAAGTAGTTCAGGTAAGATAATAAGGTCAAAGGCTTATAAGAGTCATATTTTAACTAAAAAAACTGCAAAACGTAAGAGAAATCTAAGGAAGGATACTACGGTTAGTAGTGTTGAGGTAAAAAAGGTTAAAGTATTATTACCTTATTCTTAATATTTTCTAAAAACTTTGAAGTATTATCAGAACAATATTAAATATAAGGACAATAAACAAAGAATAATTCGGATATAAAAAGATAAGGAGTGAATGGTATGCCAAGAGCGACAAATAGTGTTGCCTCAAGAAGAAGAAGAAAAAAAGTATTAAAATTAACTAAAGGATATTGGGGGGCAAAAAGTAAACTTTATCGTACTGCTCATGAAGCTATGATGAAAGCACTTTCTTATGCCTATAGAGATAGAAGAGCGAGAAAAAGAGATTTTAGAAGTTTGTGGATAACCAGAATTGGTATTGCTGCCAGAAACGAAGGTATATCTTATAATAAATTTATAAGAGGTTTAAAGGTTGCAGGGGTAGAAATCAACCGGAAAATGTTAGCTGAATTAGCAGTAAGAAATCACGAAGCATTTGTTAGTGTAGTGAAAGTAGCTAAAGAGGGCTTAAATTAACTTTATTTTCATATACATTAATGTCTATGAAATATCTTTTGTTAAAAGTTATAATAAAGATAAGTAGGTTATAACTAACTTGATATCTAGTCTGGTTAGACAATAATCGAAATTCACTTTAGAACTGCAGACTGAAATTCTAAAAAGTAAGTTTTGCCAGCACTCCGCTGTTATAAGGAGAAAAGTACGGATTTGCTTAATAAAAAGCAGATCAAGAAGGGTGGTACCGCGGAAAAGGTTTATAATTTTCGTCCCTTTACAAGGCGAGGAAAATTAGTAAACCTTTTTTTATTTTATCGGAACCATTAATGATAAGGAGGGAACACTATTGGAAAATAAAATAAAAGAGGTTAAAAAAGAAATTGTTTCTAAATTAAATTTGGTTAAGTGTTTAAAAGATATTGAGAAATTAAGAGTAGAATATTTAGGTAGAAAAGGGATGGTGACTCTCCTGTTGAGAAAGTTGGGAAGTTTTTCTCCGGAGGAAAGGCCAAAAGCTGGGCAGTTATTGAACCAAACCAAAAAAGAGATTGAAGAGTTGCTCAAGACAAAAGAGGTAGAAATTAAAAAACTGGAGAAAGAAGAAAGATTACAGGGAGAAAGTATTGACATTACTCTTCCGGGGAGAAAATTAAATAGAGGAACTGCTCATCCCATTAATTTGGTTTTAAGAGAGATTGAGGAAATATTTTTAAGTTTAGGATTTAAGATAGAAGAGGGTCCAGAAGTAGAATTAGATTATTATAACTTTGAGGCACTTAATATTCCCAAAGACCATCCCGCCAGAGATGACCAGGATTCTTTTTATATAAATAAAGAAATTTTGCTTCGAACTCATACCTCACCAGTGGAAATAAGGGTTATGGAAAAACAACAACCCCCGATTAGAATGATTGCTATAGGGAGGTGTTATAGGCGTGATGCTGCGGACAGTACTCATTCACCTATGTTTCATCAGATAGAAGGCCTGGCTGTGGATAAAGATATTACTTTTGGCGATTTGAAAGGTGTCTTAACTGTTTTTGTGCACAGGATGTTTGGTGAAGATAGGAAAGTAAGGTTTAGGCCGGGTTATTTCCCTTTTACAGAACCTAGCGCAGAAGTAGATGTATCTTGTTTGTTATGCCATGGAAAAGGTTGTAGGGCTTGTGGGTATAGTGGATGGTTAGAGATTATGGGTTCAGGGGAGACCGATCCAGCAGTCTTTAAGATGGTAGGATATGATCCGGAAAAATATTCTGGTTTTGCCTTTGGAATGGGAGCCGAAAGAATTGCCATGCTAAAATATGGCATAAATGATATCCGATTATTTTTTGAAAATGATTTAAGATTTTTAAAACAATTCTAATTAGTATATCGTATATCGTATGTCGTATTTCGTGAAGAAAATAAAAGTCAGAAGTTAGAATCAAGACTATGTCATTGCGATCATAGGGAACGTAGAAATCTCGACGAGATTGCTTCGTCGTTACACTCCTCGCAATGACAAAAAGCTGTTAGAATAAAATGTAGGACGAATAAATCCAACCTATACGAATCATAGCTTGTGATCTAAAATAATTATTTAATTAATTAGGGGTTGCATGACTTAGTATTAATTCTTTAACCGGGTAACTGGTAAACTGGCTAACCAGCTAACTATTCTCACGCTATACGCTACCCGCTATACTATATACGATATACTATATACGATATACGATATACGAAATACGATATACGAAATACGATATACGATATACGAAACAGGGAGGTAGAAAAAAATGCAGGTTTCTTATAATTTGTTAAAAGAATATGTTGATATAGATATGTCGCCTGAAGAGCTTGCCCAGAGACTGACTATAAACGGTATAATTTTAGAGAGTATGGAAAACATATCTACTGAGATAGAAAAAGTAGTGGTGGGCAGAATAATTGCTATAGATCAACATCCTGAAAATAAAAAATTATCTGTTTGCCAGGTAGATATAAAAAAGGAAACGCTTCAAATAATTTGCGGGGCAAAAAATATGAAGGTTTCTGATAAAGTGGTAGTTGCACTGGATGGAGCAAAATTACCCCAAATAGGAATTATTAAAAGTAAGAAGTTTAGGGGAGTTTTGTCTTCGGGAATGCTCTGTTCCGCTTCTGAATTGGGAATTGAACCAGGAAAATCTCCCGGGATTTTAATTTTAGAAAAGGAAGCTGCCTTAGGGGAAGATATAAGGAAAATAATAAAATTTGACGACACTATATTTGATTTTGAAATACATTCTAATCGTCCTGATTTAATGAGTGTAATCGGAATAGCCAGAGAAGTAGGTGCAATTACTAATAATAAGCTAAGAATTCCCGAAATAGATATAAAAGAAGAGGACGAAAAAATCGAGAAAGATATTGCTGTAAGAATTGAGGCAGAAGATTTATGCCCTCGTTATCCCGGAAGAGTAATAAAAGATATTAAGATAAAAGAATCGCCTTTATGGTTAAAATGGAAGTTAAGATTGTTAGGGGCAAGACCAATAAACAACATAGTAGATATTACTAATTTTGTAATGTTGGAAACAGGACAGCCGCTTCATGCCTTTGATCTTGATTTAATTAAAGGCAGGACCATTATAGTTCGAAGAAGCAGACCGGGTGAAACTATCCGTACTTTAGATGATGTAGAAAGACAGTTGCCGGCTAATAGTTTAGTTATTGCCGACGCAGAGGGACCTATAGCTCTTGCAGGAATAATGGGAGGAAAGTATTCTGAGATTGGTCAAAACACCAAAAATGTATTTTTAGAATCAGCCTATTTTGATCCAGTAAATAATCGAAAAAGTACTGTGAATTTTGGTTTAAGAACCGAGGCTTCGAACAGATTTGAAAAAGGAATAGATAAAAAAGTGCAAATATATGCCTTGGATCGGGCTGCTGATTTAATAAGTAAGATTGCCATGGGCAAAATTAGCTCAGGAAAAATTGATACAAATGAAAAATTATATCAGCCTTGCAAGATAAATTTAAGGATAAAAAGAGTAAACAAAATACTGGGACAGCTTTTAGACGGAGATGAATCTAAAATAAAGAACAAGATTATTAATATTTTAGATAAACTGGAATTTAAAATAGTAGAAGATAGGGGAGAATATATTGAAGTAATTCCTCCTTCTTTTAGAGGAGATGTGGAAAGAGAAATAGATATAATTGAAGAAATTGCTCGTATTTATGGTTATGATAAGATAAAACCTACTCTCTTTAATACTACAATTGCCCAGGAAGGGAAGAATTTTCGGCTCAAGGTAGTTGATCGGGTAAGAGAAATATTATACGGTTGTGGTTTAAATGAAGTAATAACTTACAGTTTTATTTCTCCTGAGACATTTGATAAAATAAGAATACCTGAAGGACATAAATTAAGAAATACCATAAAAATTAAAGACCCTTTGACTAGAGACCATTCTTTAATGCGGACTTCTTTAATTTCAAGTTTATTAGAAATAATAAAATGGAACACCAATCGACAGGCAGGGTTGGTTAAAATATTTGAAGTAGGGAAAATCTACCTCCCTTACCCTGATAAACCAAATTCCCTGCCTAATGAGAAACTAATAATAGCCGGAGCAATTAACAAGACCGGCCGGGGAGACATCTGGGAGAAATCACTTTCTTTGGATATTTTTGATATAAAAGGTATAATTGAGGCAGTTCTCCAGGGGTTAAAGGTGAAAAATTGGGAAGTGGTTTCCAGTGACCACCCTTCTTTTCATCCTCTGCGGAATGGTAAGATTATTATAAAGGGAGAAGAAGTTGGGATTTTCGGAGAGATACATCCGGAGGTAATAGAGAATTATCGTATACCGGGAAAAGTGAATTTGTTCGAGATTGATTTTGAAAATTTATTACCTAACGTCCCCTCAGATATCAAATATTGTATTTTGCCAAAATATCCTTTAGTTCAGAGAGATTTAGCTTTGATAGTAAAAGAAGAAATACTTTCTGCCGATATTATTAAAACCATAAAATCGATAGATGAAAAATTAATTAAAAAAGTAACTTTGTTTGATATATTTAAAGGAAAGCAAATTGGCGATGGGTATAAAAGCTTAGCTTACTCTGTGATTTTTCAAGCAGAAGACCGTACTTTAACTGACCTGGAAGTGGAAAATACATCTAAAAAAATCAGAGAGCAATTAGTTGCTAAATTTTCTGCCAAAATTAGAGAGTGAAAGAAGCGTAAAACGCAAATAGTATCTCGTATCTCGTGAATCGTATCTAGCTAAAAATCAGTTAGTTGGTTAGCTAGTTGCCTAGTTGAGGAATGAGTATATTGAAGAATTAATACTAAACCAATTAACCAACAAACCAGTTAACTAGCCAACCAAATACTAACGACTGATTAAAAGGAAATATTTATGACAATAAATTGGATAGATGTATCGATAATGATAATAATCTTGTTAAATATGATTATTGGGATACGTCGTGGCATTATCAGAGGAATAATAAATTTAATAGGAATTATCGCTGCTATTTTCCTGGCAATTTTTTGGTTTAAAGAGGTTGGAGAATATATAAGCTCACATAGTCAAATAAGCGGGGAAATAGCAAACATATTAGGTTTTGCTATAATATTTTTAGGAGTATATCTAATCGCGAGAATTGTTGAAATATTTTTTAAAAAAATACTTTCCTTATTGTTTGTTTCCTGGATCGATGGTTTAGGAGGAGCTTTGTTTGGTTTAATCAAAGGTTCTTTAATAGTGGGAATTTTATTAGTTATTATTACTTTTATTCCTCTACCAGTTTTTTTGAAAGAGCAATTAGAAAACTCATTTTTAGCTAATAGATTTGCGGTCATGACCACAATTGTATATGATTATTTAAAAGATTGGCTGCCTTTAAACTTTCAGTTTAACACAGAAGAATTTCTTAAAAAATTCCATCTTAATTTAATTGTGTAAGAATTTCCTTTAACTAACGAATAATCAAAAAGGTGAGATGTATTTTGGATGAGCATACATTTTCAGTTTTAGAATTTTCAAAAATTAAAAATCAATTAAAGGAAAAAATATCCACTGCTACTGGTGAATTAATCGTAGAAAATATCACCCCTAAGATTGATTTGCCACAAATTTTTAACACTCAAAGAGAAACTACCGAAATGCGAGAAATTATTTCTTACGACGGAACCCCTCCCTTTTCCAGATTAGAAGACATTAGTAGTGAATTAAAAAGATCTGCAGTTAAGGGATCTATCCTTGATGCAAAAAAAATTATAAAAATATTAAAAGCTTTAAAAACTTCTCGCTTGATTAAAAAGTTTCTATTGAAAACCAAAGAAAAATATCCTTTGGTTAAAGAGAGAGCAGAAAAAATACGAACTTTTTCCGAATTAGAGAAAGAAATAATCCAATGTATCGATGAAGATGGAGTAGTTTTAGACCGAGCGAGCCCGGAGTTAAGGAAGATTAGAAGAGATATAATAAAAAAAGAACAAGCTCTAAAAAATAAATTAGAAACCATTATCAGGTCTTCCCGTTTTGCCGCCATTATTCAAGAACCTTTAATAACTGTAAGACAAAATAGGTACGTTATACCTGTAAAGCAAGAAAAAAAAGCAAAATTTCCCGGAATAGTTCACGATAAATCTGATAGCGGAGCTACTTTATTTATTGAGCCCTTTGTAGTGGTAGAGTTAAATAATTTACTCCGTCAATTAATTAAGGATGAAGAACAAGAGATATTAAAAATTCTGCAAAAAATAACCTTCCTTATTGGAGAAAGAGCACAAGAGATTAATGATAGTGTTTTAAGTCTGGGTGAAATTGATTTTATTTATGCCCGAGCAGCATTGGCCGATAAAATGAAAGCAGTAGAACCAAAATTAAACCAAGATGGTTTTATTAATCTTATCCAAGCAAGGCATCCCTTGTTACAAGGTCCTGTCGTTCCCATTAATATAAATTTAGGAAAAGCTTTTAATATTTTAGTAATTACCGGTCCCAATACAGGAGGCAAGACAGTTACCTTGAAAACTGTGGGTATACTTACTCTTATGGCTCAATGTGGATTACACATTCCCGCTGCGAAGGGGAGCGAGGTTTCTGTTTTCAAAAAGATATTCTGCGACATAGGAGATGAACAGAGTATAGAACAAAATTTGAGCACCTTTTCTTCTCATATGAAGTATATAGTTCAAATTTTAAGGGAGGCTGATTCTAAATCTCTTGTATTACTTGATGAATTAGGTGCAGGCACAGATCCTACAGAAGGAGCAGCTTTAGGTATGGCAGTTTTAGATTTCTTAAGTAAAGAGAAATCCAGGGTAATAGCAACTACTCATCATGATACTTTAAAGACCTATGCATATTTAACCAAAGGGGTATGTAATGCTCGCGTTGAATTTGATGAGGAAACTTTAAAACCGACATTCGAGATTTCTATCGGATTGCCCGGCAAGAGTTGTGCTTTTATAATTGCTCAAAAATTAGGTTTAGCTTCGGAAGTTGTTTCTCAGGCTCAGGGCTTTTTATCCCAGGAAAAAATTAAAGCAGATAATCTGATTGAAAAAATTGAGCGAGATAAAAAACTAATTGAGAAGGAAAAAAATCTGATAGAGACGGCTAAAGAAGAGAGTGTCGAAATTAGAAATAAATTAGAAAAAGAATTGAGCAAAATAGAAGAGAATAAAAAGGAAATAATTCTAAAAACTTACCAAGAAGCAGAAAAAATATTAAAGGAAACTCAGAATAGAGCTGAGAAGATAATAGAGAGATTGAATAAGAAAAAATATTTAACTAAAGAACCCAAAGGCCCTTTGTTAGAGCAAATGCAAGCAATTAGCAAGGAAATAAAAGATGAGATAGTCAAGATAAAGCCTGAGAAGGAGTTAATTAAAAATAAAAATATTGAAATAGGAGATTATGTATTAGTTAAGAGTTTGAACAAGAAAGGGATAATAGTTTCTATTTTTGACAAAAGTGAAAAATGCAAGGTTCAAATTGATAATATGAAAATGCTAGTCTCAATTTTTGATATAGAAAAAATAGATAAACTCGATAAGGCACCGGAAAAATATAGCCATATTGGGAATGGTTTTGATAGAGGTTTAAGCGGAAGGGATAGTTTTTCTTTATCTAAAATAAAAACTTTTAGAAATGAGATTTCTATTCGCCAACTAACTATTGAAGAAGCACGGCCTGTGTTAGAAAAATATTTAGATGACGCTTATCTGTTGGGAGTTTCACCGGTGTACATAATTCATGGAAAAGGCAAAGGCATCTTGAGAGACGAGGTAAAAAAAATGTTAGATAAAATTCCTTATATCAAATCATTCAGGACTGGAGATACAAAAGAAGGAGGGATTGGAGTTACAGTTGCGTATCTTACAAAGTAAATACAAGGAGGGCAAAACAAAAAGCCAAAATTTAAAACTTTTTCTAGCGTATAGAAAGAAGCGCAAAGCGTAGAGTGAAAAACGCAAAGCGCAAAACTTTAAAATCTACTAATCTACTAATCTGCCAATCTGCCAATTAAATTAGATACAGGTTTTTAGTTTTTAGTCTTTAGATAAGAGAAATCGATTTACAGTTTATTGTGTTTTATGTTATTCCCACAAATCTGGTGTAGGGGTCGAATTTATTCGACCCGAAACGTGTTCAATGAATCCAACCTCTACTTTCTGTCTGCTAATAATTTTTTTCTGTCTTCTTCCTTCCTCGCGCGATACGCAATACGCAATACGCAATACGAATAAGGCTACTGTCTTATGACTTCCTAAAGAGCTATTCATCTTGTTTTTTATGTTTTTCTCTAAGTTTTTCTATTAAAGATTGAAGAGTTTCTTCCTTTTCTTCAGTTTCTGTGGGTTTTTCTTCGTATTTTTTCTTAATTTCTTCAATTTCTTCATAATAGGGTTTATTGATCTCCGGATATTCTTCTGCTTTTGGTATTTCAAAATATTTCTGATGAATTGTACAATAAGATGTGGGTTCTGTTCCTTTTATAAAAGCTACTGCTAATATTTCCGGGCAAGAATCAGTAGGTAAAAGCCCGGATTCTTTACAAACAGATATTTTAGTTATTTTATCTGGTTGCAAAAAATCTTTTTTTTCGTTATTTTTAAGGGCATTTTTCATAAAATTAGCCCAAATCGGGGCAGCAACTACTCCGCCAGTCATTTTATTACCCAAAGGTTTTCTATTATCATTTCCAATATAAACCGCAGTAACTAAATCCGGAGTAAAACCAATAAACCAGGCATCAACAAAATCATTGGTAGTACCGGTCTTTCCTGCTGCCGGTCTACCTATCTTAGCATTCCAACCGGTTCCTCTTTCTATTACTCCCTTCATCATGTTTGTAAGCACATAACAAGTCTCTTCTTTGAATACTTTCTTTTTTTGAGGAATATTATCTTTTATAATTTTACCTGAATAATCTTCTATTCGAATTATAGATAGGGGGTCTACTCTAACCCCTAAGTTAGCAATGGTAGCGTAAGCGGAAGCAATTTCCAAAGGGGTTATCTCTGAAGTGCCCAAAGCCAAAGAGAGATCCGGACGAAGTTCACTTTTTATTCCTGCTTTACGGGAATAATTTATAACTTTTTTTATTCCCACTTGATCTAATAGTTTTACACCTACCACATTTATAGATTTTTCAAATGCTTCTCTAAGGGTTACTGGTCCGCTAAATTCTTTTTCGTAATTTTCAGGAGACCATCCATTTTCGAAAGTAACCGGAGAATCTTCTATAATGTTACTGGGAGTAAATCCATTATCCAAGGCAGCAAGGTAAATAAAAGGCTTAAAAGCTGAACCGGGTTGGCGATAAGCTTGAGTTGCTCTGTTAAATTTACTTTCTCCAAAATCTTTTCCTCCCACCATTGCCTTAATATGACCGGTCTGAGGTTCAATGGCTATTATTGCCCCTTCATGTCCAGATTCTTGGAGCGCTTTTTCAGCAAAGTGTTGCATTTTTAAATCTAAAGTAGTATAAATTTTTAATCCACCTTTATAGACTATATTAGCTCCATATTCTTCTAAAAGTTGAGAAAGAATAAAAGTGGAAAAATAGGGAGCTGTAATTTTATCTCTTTTATTATTATAGTAAAGTTCAATAGGGCTTTGTTTGGCTTTTTCCATGTCCTCTTTAGATATGTAACCCAATTTAAACATTCTGTTTATTATTATATTTCTTCTTTTTAAGGACACTTCCTGATTAAGAATTGGTGAGTAATAAGAAGGTCCTCGGGGGATTCCTGCGAGTAATGCGCATTCTGCAAGGTTTAAATCCTGTACATTTTTATTAAAATACATTTTAGCAGCAGATTGTACTCCATAGGCACCATGTCCAAAGTATATTTCATTTAAATACATTTCTAAAATTTCATCTTTGGTAAAAGATCGTTCTATTTGTAAGGCCAACAAAATGTCTTTTAATTTTCTATTCAAACTAATTTCTCGAGTGAGAAAAGTATTTATAGCCAATTGTTGGGTTATTGTGCTGCCACCATGGGGTTTAGACTCTTTTTTTAATTGTAAAATTATATTTTTAAAATTTTCCCATTGAGCACGCACGATTCCTCGCAAACTTATTCCTTTATGTTTATAAAAGTCCGAATCCTCAATAGCAATAGTGGCATTAATTAAATTCGAAGGAATCTTAGAAAGTGGAACTGGATTTCTGTTTTCCTGATAAAATTCGGTGATAATTTCACCATTAATATCATATACTTTGCTATTTATAGCATCTAAAAATTTATTTTCTTGTACCATCTCTGATATTTTCTGATTATTAAGAGTAGATAGTCCGATAAAAGTAATAGAAAATGTCAGGGTAAAAATTATAATTACTAATAATATTTTTTTAGACAAAGGAATATGATAAGATTTTTTTAGTTTATTTTTTGCTGACAAAGCACAGCTCCCTATGTTCGTGTATCGTATTGCTTATTGTGTTAAACTAAAAGCTTAAAGCGAAAAACTAAAAACCATAATTCAAAATTCAAAACCTCTTTCTTCGTTTTTCGTTCTACGTTCTACGCTTCAAATAACATTATACCATAAAATTTACAAAAATTAGTTAAGTAATTTTACTTGAACCTTTTAATAGCATTAAAACTATGTTATAATTTCAAAGATTAAATATATTTATTATGGGAATGTTTTTATATGATTAAGCTTAACTATCTGGTTCGTGTAGCTATGATTGCAGCGATTTACGTGGTTCTTAATATCATATTTGCCCCAATAAGTTATGGACCTATTCAGGTGAGAATTGCTGAGGCCTTAGTAATTCTTCCCTTTATTGACTCATCAGCTATTATTGGATTATTTTTAGGTTGTATTTTGGCAAATATTTACGGGGGATTAGGGATGGTAGATATAATTGGGGGAAGTCTTTGCACTTTAATCGCTGCATATTTAACTTTCAAATTAAAAAATCCTAAATTAGCACCTCTTCCTCCTGTATTAATAAATGCCTTTGGGGTGAGTATTTATTTACATTTACTTTTTGATTTGCCTTATTGGATAACTGTATTGTATATCGGGATAGGGGAAGTTATTGCTTGCTATATTTTGGGTTACCCTTTATTAATTTTATTAATTAAGAACAAAAAGAGGTTAGGCTTGGAATAGCGGGCAAGAAAAAAAGAAATAAGGAAGCTAATTATAATAAAAAATATTCAATGTTTTTATTTTATGAAGTGGGGTAATTTATTATGGATATTAAAGAAGAATTAAGGATAATTAAAAGAGGTACAGAAGAAATAATCTCTGAAGAGGAATTGATAAAAAAAATAGAAAAATCAAGAAAAGAAAAAAGACCTCTTCGGGTTAAGCAAGGGTTTGATCCTAATGCACCGGATATACATTTGGGACATACGGTGGGTCTGCGTAAAATGAGACAATTCCAAGACCTGGGCCATGATATTTATTTTTTAATCGGTGATTTTACCGGGATGATAGGGGATCCAAGTGGTAAATCAGTAACCAGAAAACAGTTGACTGAAGAAGAAGTCAAAAAGAATGCAGAGACTTACAAGAAACAAGTTTTTAAAATATTAAATCCGGAAAGAACCAAAGTAGTATTCAATAGTCATTGGTTGGGTAAGCTTTCTTTCTCGGAAGTTCTAAAAGTGTGTTCAAAATATACAGTTGCCCGTATGTTAGAAAGAGATGATTTTTCGACCAGGTACAAAGAAGGTAAACCGATAGGTATCCACGAGTTTATGTACCCTTTAATGCAAGGCTACGACTCTGTCGCTATACAGGCAGACATTGAATTAGGAGGCACAGACCAGAAGTTTAATCTATTAGTGGGCAGAGATATTCAAAGGGAATACAATCAGGAACCGCAAGTTATTATCACCCTGCCTCTTCTTGAGGGAACAGATGGAGTAGAAAAGATGAGTAAAAGCTTAAACAATTATATTGGGATTAATGAGCCTCCTCAAGAAATGTATGGCAAAGCTATGTCTGTTCCCGATAAACTTATGGCTAGATATTTTGAATTGGTAACTGATGTTTCTTTAGATGAAATCAATAAGATAAAAATAGGCTTAGAGAGTGGTGATTTACATCCTCGGGATGTGAAAAAGAGATTAGCCAGAGAAATTGTTAAACTTTATTACGGACAGAGTGCCGCAATTATAGCAGAAGAAGAATTTGAAAAGGTGTTTAAGGATAAACTTTACCCTGAAGAAATAAAAGAATTAATTTTAAAGAAAGATGATTTAAAAGAAGGAAAAATTTGGCTTATTAAGCTTGTTGCCTTATCTGGTGTAGTAGATAGTAAAAGTGAAGCCCGAAGATTGGTTGACCAGGGTGGAGTAAGAATCAATGGAGAAAAGGTAAGTGACCCCCATCTTGACTTGACTGTCGAAGAAGGTATGATTTTAAAAATCGGAAGATTAAATTTTATAAAATTAGTTATTAAATAATTATTAGCGCTTTTTTAAAAGAATAGTATTTCGTATGTGGCATAGCGTATGTGGTAAGCGTATAGCGGATAGAATAGTATACAGTATGTATAGTATAAATTTATAGTAAATAGGAAGAGTGTAGAGCGAAAAACGAAAAGCGTAAAACCATAGCTTAGAATTTAAAATTAAGATAAAAACAAAAAACTAAAAACCATAATTTAAAATCAAAAACTAACATTTTCCAGTCTCTTAGTCTGCCAGTCACAGCATTAGTTACTACCTAGTTACCTGGTAGTTTACCAGTTAATATCAATTAGTCGATTCCCCAATTCCCCAATTAACCAATTGAATTTAGCTTATCAATAAGTCGGTTTATTTATATGGCGTATAGCAATGTACCTCTATTTCTTTTTTTCAAGTTTGAAACTCGTAACTTGTCACTAATTACTCATCACTGTATCCTCTACACTAACGTACGAGATACGATTCACGAGATACAAGATACTATATTTTACCCCTTGCACTTCTCTCCCAACTATACTATAATTATAGTTGCCAGAAGTACTAATTTTAGCAGAGTAAAAATATTTAAATTCTTCTAAAAAATAACTAAAAT
>LDZT01010700.1_pt1 | contig 26521 bp, 27 predicted proteins | sample 615521 | NCBI WGS metagenome assembly LDZT01 (sample SAMN03408292, study PRJNA278302) | terrestrial metagenome | isolation source: oil reservoir sample SB1 | place: USA: Alaska, North Slope, Schrader Bluff formation | collected 2011-09 | reverse complement strand
TTCCTGCTCTTTTATATAACCATTTATTTTCGTTATTCAGTTTTCAAAGGACATACAGAGTTAAATTTGCTGCTTAAGTTAAATATATTAGTTTAAATACTTAGTTTTTGGGAGATAATCATTCTATAAAATTTTCAAAATTCCTCCTTTTTAATAAATATAATAATTTAGTTAGAAGTATGTGAAAATAATATTTTATTTTTGGTGTAATTAATAATATGTTCTTTAATAGTTGTTTTCGCCATTACTCCTTCTCTATTTTTTTATCAAATAATATGTAAAAATCATGAGCCTTATCGTGAATATAATCATGAATATTATAACATTATATAATGAAGAACTCTACCCTTGCCTTGAGACTTCAATACCTGTAATTCGAGAAGTTTATTTATTTCATCTAATGCAGCCCTATTAGAAAGCTTAAACATCTCTCTTACATCTCGATTGGTTATTTTCCCATTTTGGTTTATAAATTCTATAATCCTTATTTGCCTTTCGGTTAAGGCGATCTGTTTGCCTTTTGCTTTCCTTAATCTTCTACTACTGAGCCTTACTATTCTTTCTTTGACTATTTCGATGCTTACATTTACTCCTTCGACAAAATATTCTAACCAATCAGTTAAATCTAAAGTATCTGGTTTAACGCTTTGTAATGCTTTATAGTATGCTGGTCTATCAGAATCATAGTAATCATCAAGACAAAAGAATTGATTGGTATCAAAGCCGCGTAAATAAAGAATTAAAGCAGCCAGGACTCTAGCTGTTCTACCATTACCATCAACAAAGGGATGGATTCTGACAAATTCATAATGGACGACTCCTGCTTCAATAACCGGATCAAGTTCTTTCGATTCTTCCGAGTTTATCCAGCTAAGTAAATCTTTTACTAATCCCGGTACTTCCTGATTTTGGGGAGGCCTAAAAAATACCTCTCCGGTAAATCTGTTTCCCACTACTACATAGCGATTGCGATAAACCCCAAAGTCAGCGGGATTATCCAAAGTATTTTTTGTTACTATGCGATGGATATTTAAAATATCTCTTTCGGTTATAAAATTATCCTTAATCAGGTTTTTAATATTTTTTATCACATTTAGATAATTTAAAACTTCTTGCTTATCTCTTCGAGTAGCCGTTATTTCTCTTCCCCGGGCTAATTCGCTTACTTGTTTTAGGGATAATCTATTTCCTTCAATACTGGTAGATGAATGGGCACTATGAATTATCGCCTCCTGTCTTAAGGTGACATTCCACTTTGGTATTAAAGGTGAATTGAGAATTGTTTCTCTGGCGGCAGAAATTCTGGTAAGTAATTTAACTATTTTATTGGTATATTTGAATTTTGGTTTAAACATTTTTTATTTCCTTCGTTGGAAGAAGAAATTGCCGCAGGAGCACTCAAGTGATATTGAGTGCTCCTGTAATGACTTTTAATAGATTCCCACTTTCGTGGAAATGACATAGGGAGAGAAATAATAATTAATCCATATCTGAAAGGGAGGAGCTACCTAATATATAATTCTCCTGGAATAAACGGTTGGTTTTATCTAATTTCTTAGATAATTTTTCCAAAAATACTAATAATAATTTATTCCCCAGATCAGGGTCTTCCTTAATCAGAAGTTCAAGATTTTTCTGCTCTAAAAAAAGCAATTCTACAAATTCACTGGCCACGGCATTTACCCGGTGTCTTTCATTAACAATAGCCGTTTCTCCCAGGAATCCTCCGCTACATATATCAGCTAAAATAATCTCTTCATTTCTTTCATTATATTTGACAATACGCAGACATCCTCTGATCATTATATAAAAAGAGGAATCCTCATCACCTTCTTTAAAGATAAATTCATCTTCTTTGTAGGCTTTAACTGCAGATATTTGAGCAATTTTTTCTAACTCCTCTTCGCTAAAATCTTTAAATTCTTTCATCCTCTTTAAAGTTTCTTTTTTCTCTTTCAGGCTAATTTTTTCATAATGTTCTTCATCAACAGTTACCTCGACTTTAAATAGATTCTTTTCTTCCATTATTCTTCTTATCTCTTTTTTGTTCTCTAAGGTAAAGTCTATTAATTTCTCCCAATATTTCTGGATCTTCCTGTAAGCGGTAAAAGGATCTTTTTCAGGTATTGCCTCATGAATACTTAAATATATATTTTTTATAGATTCCTTGCAGGCTTCTACTTTATTATTTGCCAGATACTCCAAGGCAAGCAACAAGTTGGTCTTAAAGATCTTGTCTTCAAGTTCATCGGTTAAAAATTCTCCAGGATATGGGGAAAAATCTTTTGCTGTTACTGTCCGCATATTGCTTACTTCGTATTGGGAATCAATTTTGGATTTTTCGTAAATAAATCTATAGATATCCTCTCTGGTCCTCTTCCAGATGGGATGGGTCTTTTTGGGAGGCAAATGTTTTATGCACAACTTATTATCCAGGAAAAAATTAAAACCAAACATCTTCGCATTTATGAGATAATCGATATCTTCCCCTCTGGGAATATTGGGGTCAAAAACTACTATCTGATATAAATTTTTATGAATTACCATAGCTCCGCCAAAGACAAAGGGCGTGTGTTTAAGTCGGGGGCCGCAACCGATTATCTTATCAAAGGCTTTGGACTTACTCCCAAACCTATTCCAATAAGTCATCCAGGGCTCAATGTTTACATTATCATAATAATTTCCATATTTATTCAAATAATAGCCGGCTACCCCATATACAGTTTCACCATACACTCTTTTTCCGATGAATTCCCTGGCTATTTCCATAAAATCAGGATTTTCTATAACTTCATCATCATCGATTAAAACAGTAATATCAGAATTAAGTATATGAGAAGAAAATATACACATATTCCTGACATTGGCATAACCCTGTAAGCTCAGCAAAGAAAGTACATTCTCTTTTAATTTGGAATTTCTGCCGAATTTCTTAATCTTCTTTAAGGTCTTCCGAGTAAATAAATAGGTCTCTACATCCAACTTTACCTCTTTAACTATCTTTCTTACTTTTTCTTCTGCTTTGTGTTCTATTTCCTTATTGGTTGGGCAAATTAGTATAACTAATTTAAAATCTTTCTTTTTTAATATCTTCATACTTTCCAGAGTCCGACCTAAGGTTCCTTCCTCGTTTAAAGGGGTAGCATGGTCATAGACAATATCCCCTTCTTTAAAACCAATCTCTTTTTTCCGCCCCCAATAAGTAGGGATAACTACTACAGTTCGCATAATCTTTTTTTCTCCTTATATACAAAATCCAACAGTATTTTTTTATAATATCATAATAAATTATCATGGCAAGTGATAGCAAATTAATCCTAAAATCTTATGAATTAATTAGATTGCTTCGTTACTTCGTTCCTCGCAATGACAGAACAAAATGCAATATTATTTTTATTAAGCCAGCATTACTTCCTTATATATTTTTTCTACTTCCTTAATGGTGTTTTCCCAGGAAAAATTATTAACCGCGTATTCATGTGCCCTTTTTCTTCTAATCTTTTTATCAGGTCTTACCAACTCATTAATAATAGCTTCAGCCAGAGCAATATCATCATCTACATCGACCAGGGCACCAATATCTTCATTGATAAAATCAGGCAGCCCTCCCTGATTGGTGCCTATTACCGGGGTTCCGCAGGCCAGTGCCTCAATAGCTACCAGTCCAAAAGGTTCGCTTCGGGAAGGCACAGTACTTACATCGGCAATATTATATAAATCGATAAGCTGCTCCTGGCTTATATAACCCAGGAAAAAAGTATTTTTCAACTTTAAAAAATCTTTTAGTTTTTTTAACTCTTCATATAATACCCCATTACCGGCAATTAAAGTCATAACTTTTTCTTTCATCTGATTTTCATATATTTTAGCAGCTTTTAATAATATGTCTACCCCTTTAAAATGGGCTAATTTTCCGGCAAAAGAAACAATATAATCCGGTATTTCACTTATACCAAATTTCTCTAAGGCTTCCTTTCGGGAAACATTGTTTACTTTGAAAAGTTTAGTATCATATCCGTTATAGACAATTTTTCTTCTTTCATCTTCTATGTGATAGAGTTCTTTTGCTTCTCTGTCTACTTGTTTAGATATGGTAATAATTTTTCGAGCATTTTGAGCTCCCTTTAAGGCATAAGTATGATATCTTTTGTCTTTTTTAAATCCTTTTAGGTCTGTACCGTGTACTGTTGTCACATAAGGAAGACCGGTCTTTTGAGCGGCATAAGGAGTAATCCAGAGATGCTGGGCGTGAATAATATCGGGCTTAAATTTATTTGCCTCTTCTTGGGTAACCCTAACCATTATATCAATATAGTCTCTCATCTGCTTTTTATTTAATTGATAAAAAGTGGTATTGCTCCGGGGATGGCTGGTAAAACAGGGAAAATTAAAATCAATTTCATAATCTTTACTGTTATCGCCCATAAACATTATCGGTCTCATTTCAAAAATTTCCGTCCCTACTTTTTGATTTTCCGGAAATATAACTTTAACCTTATGCCCAATTTCGGTTAACTCTTTAGCTAAATTTTTAGTGTAAACTCCGCTCCCCGATCCCTCCAGGGGGAAATGGTTTATTATTAATATTTTCATTTTTTACCCTCCCCATTTCTCTAATTTTTTGATAAAATCATTCCAGGCCCTCATAGTGTTTTTATATTCGCTAATTACCCGTTCTAAATTATGGTAAGATATTTCTAAGGCTTCGGGTAAGATTAAAAATCTCTCATCATTAAGATAAGAGGCCACGGCTTTAGAGCCAATAATTATATTCTTTTTCTGTCTGTTTTTTATCTCTTCTATATCTTCCCCTTTTAACCAATTAAGAAAGGGATTCCGTCCAATCCATCCCAGACAAGTGTAATAAAATCTATCCTTTATGGATTTATATTTTTTTATATCCGGTATCTCAGGATAATTTCCAAAGGTATTATGGAATATCTTGGTATCTATATCGATACATCTTTTTTCCGTTTCTTTCAACTTGATTCCTAAGAGAGTATCCTCTCCTCGAGATAGAACATTCTCGCCATTTACATTGTATACTATAGAAAAAAATGGGGGTAATTCTTTTAAGGCGCTTAGTTTAATAGCTACATTTCCCCCTAATATTTTATCTGTTTTGAAAATTTTTCGCTTTTTATTATTGTCTAAACTCAGGCAATTATGTTCGTCGGAATTTCTTAAAAATTCATAAGCACCTTCTTTTTGCAAGCCAATAAATAATTCTTTCATTCCAGCAAAGCTCATAGGAGGAATAATGTAATAGCCGGAGTAATCACTGGTAGTAATAATAACTTCTTCTTTCTTTAGATATTCTAAATGTCTTCCGATAAAATCTATCTCTTTTTCCTTTACTTCATCATTTTCTTTTATTAATACTCTGGGATAGACATCGGTATCTATAAAAACTAATGCTTCTGAACCGCTTAGCAAAGCCTTGATTAGGGCATAATTTCTATTCAAACCATAAGGCACTTTCCCGTACTTTTTTAAGGCAGAGCAATTGATTAAAATTTCTATATTTTCTGCAGATAATCCCATCTTTATTAACTGTTCTTTTATCTTAGGAACTTCGTTTATCTTTACTAAAAAGACTTTGACATTTTTTTCTAAACTTTCTACCAATTGAAAATCACCGCTATGCGAATAGACAATTATCACACTGTAAATTTTATGATTATATTTTGAAGCATTTTCTAAAAACTCATCTATGGGCTCTAAAGAATTAAAATCTTTAGTTATTACCCCTATTGATATTTTCACTAAAACACCTCCTTTGATAATTGTGATTGGGGTCAAATCTTTATTCTTGACAAATAGTACAATTTGACCCCATTTGTTACTTCAATAGCTTATTTGTTTATCTATTTCTTTCAGATAATTTAGGTAAGCTGAGCCTAATTCAGTAATAGAAAAAATATCCCCTTCCTCTTCCCGAATAAATTCTAAATCAAGGAGGGCGTCTAGTATGGCCCCCCGTTCTTCTGAATCAGATATTTTAGGTTGCCATATGTTATCAAATTCTTCTCGGTTTACCGATTTGGATTTATGAAGCCAGAATAAAACATATTTTGCGTACAAGACCAGATAGGTATCAGCATAAAGAAATCGCCATCTAATGTTTTCCTTTTGCAATTTTCGAATATATTTAGACATCTCTTCTTCTCTTAAAACGGCGGAGTCTGTATCTTGAATTTCTTTATTTAATATATTGTCCCGCCTGGAATCGTAATAATGGGTTAAATCGCCAATGTTAATATCTGGTACTGAACCGAGAAATTGTTCTTGTCTTGACTGTTGAGAATCGTGTTGCCCTGATTTTTTAGCAGCAATAGATTCTTCAAAGAACTTATAAATAGGCTTCTCGAACAAGAATATAATAAGAACAAGATACACCATTATTAAGGCGACCCAGGAATTGGTTATTTCTGCTAATGATGGCTTTACCGGCCACCAGATCAATAGAAGAATGCTGGCTATCATAATTAATACGATAAATAAAATAACTATAAAAGTAATTCTATGTATATTTTGTATATTAAAAATTTCCTTTTTCCCTTTTAAACTAATTTTATGCATCTATCTTATTTACCCCCTTAATAAAGATTCTATCTTGTCGCTTCTTTCAAAGCAGCTCTCGCCAGAAGTCTGGTAGAATCAAGTATAGGCAAAGATGAATTCTTTTGAGTTACTAACAGCGGTATTTCGGTACAGCCAAGAACAACCGCGTCACATCCTTTGTTTTTTAATTCTTCGATGACTCTCTTAAAATAGGTAAGCGCTTCTGAAGTAAAACGGGCATTAACTAATTCCTCAAAAATTATCTTATTAATTCTCTCTCTATCTTTTACTTCGGGTATTATATATTCAATGCCAACCGCAGTAATCTTTGCAGGATAGACCGGGCCCTCCATTAAATATCGTGTGCCTAAAATCCCTAGGCATTTATAATCTTTTTGCTTTGCTTCAGCAGCAACTTCTTGTGCAATGTGAAGCCAGGGAATTCGTGATTCTTTGACTACTAAATCGAATGCCTGATGTATGGTGTTATCGGGGCATATAGCAAAATCTGCTCCTACTTTTGCCAGTTTAGATACCGAAGATAACATTAAATCTGCAACTCCTTCCCAATCTCCCTTTTCAATATACCGCATATATTCACTCAGAGAAAAAGTGTGCATAGTAACCTCCGGATGAGCGTGTCTTCCCAATAAACTTGTTCCTTCCTTACAGATTGTACGGTAACAAAGAGCTGCACCTTCTGCACTACATCCAACTATTCCGATATGTTTTGACATATTTTCCCCTCCCTTAATAAAAGAATTCGACAAAAAAGAAGAAATTCCTTTTTATTTTGAAAAAATATATATAGAATCTTGATTTTTAATGTTAATGTTTTTTTGTTTTCACTAATAGTGCTAGAGCCATATTTTTTAACTCCACTTAATATATCTCTTTTATAAAAGATTCTACTACCCTTTCAACAATTTCTTTATCCTTATTAGTTTGCCTTGAACAGTAAATCGGTTTCTTAATTTCCACTTCAATTTTGTTTAAGCTTCTGATAAATTCTGAACCTATAAGCCGAAAGATAAATTTAGCAATAATATAAAACAAAATAATTCGCCCTTTTATTTAACTTATTTTGTTTCAGTTTGTTCTAAAATCCAATCACTTATTATTTTTAAGGCCTCTGGTGAAATCGTTTCTTCAATCTTTACATATTCAGCAGGCAATCCCGTTTGAGCAGTCTGAAATAAATGATTAAGATTAGGTAATTCTTTAATAGTATAATTTTGGTTACCACCGACTTTGAGGGCTTCTTCGATAGCACTAAGATTTTCTTTGGGCGGCACCTGAAGGTCTTTTTCTCCATTTATAGCCAATATCGGACATTTCACCTTGCTCAAAATTGGTTTAGGGTCATAAGTCAGGAAAAACTTAAGCCAGGGAGATAATAAGCTCTGAAGCTGAGCTTCAAGGAACACTTCCGGATCACCTATTTGTTCTTTTTCCTCATCGCTCATTTTTTCCCAATTTTCCATAAACATCTGACGAAGTCGTTCTTCAATATTTTTTTTATCTTTTTCCTCTTTTATTACTGAAAATATCTTTTCATTAAACTGGCGATTTTTAGTAATATCTTCTTCAGTAGCCCCCATTGCCCTGGAAATCAAAGCACCCTGCAAATATAAAATTTCTTCCCCGGTTAATCCTGGTCCCGCCATTAATACAATAAAAGCCACATCCGGTGATTTTACAGCTACCATAGGAGCAATCAACCCCCCTTCGCTATGGCCGATAAGACCTATCTTTTTGGGGTCTATTTCTTTACAGGTTTTAAGATATTCCACACCTGCTAACACATCAGATGCAAAATCTTCACTAGTAGCTTGAGAAAAGTCCCCGGTAGATTCTCCCACTCCCCGATCATCTACCCTGAGGACTGCAATCCCCTGGCGGGTTAAATAATCTGCCAATACCAGGAAGGGACGATGGTTATATATAGTTTCATTACGGTCCTGTGGTCCGGAACCGGTAATTAATAATACTGCCGGAAATACGCCCTTGTCAGAGGGCAAAGTCAGTGTACCAACAAGTTTTGCCCCTGCTTTTAAATTTGTATAGGCTACTTTTTTTTCTATATAAGGATAAGGTTTTTTTGGCACTTGAGGCCTAAGGATTCCCACTGCTTTATCTACCCGCTTAACCGTAAGGGGAAAAGCGCCCCCTGACTGTCTCCACTCTCCTTCAATAACTAAAAAATCTTCACTGACATTCCCCTCAAAAACACCTCCCACGGATTTTACTTCCAGGCGTAAAGTGTTATCTTTAAAGATAACTTCTTCCACCGGGATACCAGTTACTCCCTGGTCAGGGCTATCCATAGTTGAAGTTAAAGCACCATCCTGATTCTTAGAAATATTAAAGACAATCCTAAGCTCTGTTCCAGGAACTTTTAACTTGCCTTCCCAGATACCCTCAATGCTTATTTCAGAAGTACCTTGCTGTTGAGCAAACCCTATCATACTAAGACTACATGCTATTATTAAAGCAAGACAAATTAAACTACCAAGCATAATTTTATAAATCCTTTTCATAATATCTTTTCTCCTTTTCTATGTCTAAAAAATTATTGATTCAATAATTAGCCTTTCTATTCTTATTTTCTCTCTTTACCAATTACGAGCTAAATGCCACATCAAGTACCATCATTACCGTAAAACCTACCATTGCACCTAAAGTAGCTAAATCCGTATTTTTGCCGCGTTGAGATTCAGGAATTAACTCCTCAACTACCACAAAAATCATTGCCCCTGCAGCAAAAGACAGAGCATAGGGCAAGATAGGTTTTACCATAATAACAGCAACTGCTCCGATAACACTGGCAATTGGTTCTACTATTCCGGATAATTGTCCATACCAGAAACTTTTAAACCGTGACATTCCTTCGCCTCGAAGAGGTATGGAGATAACCAGACCTTCTGGAAAATTTTGAATCCCTATACCTATCGCCAGAGCTATTGCTACCGGCAAAGTTGCAGAAGGGAAACCTGAAGCAATCGCCCCAAAAGCTACTCCCACAGCCAGGCCCTCAGGAATATTATGCAAGGTTACAGCAAGTATAAGTAAAGTACTACGCCGGAAGGAGGTTTTAATTCCTTCAGCTTCTTCTATGGGAAAACCGAGATGGAGGTGAGGAAGTATTTTGTCAATCCCCCCTAAGAAAATACCTCCCAGGAGGAAACCTACCATTGGAGGAAACCATATTGGAACATTTAAATCCTCAGACATCTCTATAGCTGGTGCTAATAATGACCAATAACTCGCAGCAATCATGACCCCTGCTGCAAAACCCAGCATAGTATCAAGAATTTTTCTATCTATCTCTTTGGTCATAAATACCGTGGCCGCTCCCAGCGCAGTCAATCCCCAGGTAAAAAGTCCTGCTAGTAGAGCTTGTACTACAGGATGAAATTGTTGTAGAAAACCTACCATATTTTAACTCCTTTTCGTCTTTATCAACCGTAGAGATTAGTTCTTTATTCTCTGTTTAATAAGTATATTCTATATTTAATAATTTTTCTGCTTTTTTGGTTTTCTTTTCTCTTCTTCTCTAAAAGAGATGTTATACGATTTATAATAAAAACATGCTAAAAATCATTTTATTTCTTTATTCTACAAAATAAGCAAAAATCCTCTTTTTATATAAAAGTTTTTGGTCACTTATGTTAAGTTAGCGATAATATTAGTGTAAAAATAACTTCTTCTCTTTATTTTACTCTATACAGGGTTATAGGGAAAGTAGATAAAATTTTAAAGCAGATTGATAATAGAAAAAAGTGAAAGATATTTGATTTATCAAATCAGAATATCAAATGTTTTGACGCAAATTCTAAACAACAATTAAATATGTCGCCTAACGTTTCGCATGTATATGACGTTTACACTGGAGCGATAGCACAGTTGAAAATATGGCAAAGCCCGGAGCAAGCCATTATTTTTCAGCAATAACCAACATTTCAAAATCTTCAGTTGTGAGTTTATCATTCCTTGAAAAGGCTCCAAGTTTTGCTCCATAAATATCAATCTTTTCAAAGCGTAATGTTTTTAATAACCATTTAATTTCAGATGGTACATAATATCTTTCATTACATTCCAATTCCTTCTTATTCCCAAAATCATCTTCTACTGTGGTAATATTGTGATCTCGGAAAGTCATTAAATTAAAAGTATTACTTCTATAGGTCGCATTCCCTTCTTTGGTTGTTGATGTGCAAAATTCTTCAACTGAATGATATAGTGGAAATAATCCATTTAATGTTGTAAAAATGAGCTTGCCAGAATCCTTTAATGACTTTGCAACATTTTTTAATATTTCATAATTCATTTCATCTGTTTCCATCAAAGGAAATGCTCCTTCGCAAAGCATTATTGCCAAATTATATTCATTCTTAAATGGTAATTTCCTTGCATCATATTTCTGAAAATCAATTTGTAGGTTTTGCACTTTTGCTTTTTCTTTTGCCCGCTCCAATTGTGATTCTGACAAATCAATTCCTGTAACCTTGTAACCCCTTTTTGCTAATTCAATCGAATGTCTACCGGTACCACATCCGACATCAATTATTTTTAGTGACTTATTAAAATCAATTTCTTTTTCGATGAAATCACACTCACCAATTGTGCCTTGTGTAAAGTTTTCATTATCATATTTTCTACCATAGTTCTCAAATAACGATTCATACCATTGTTTCATATTGATTTCTCCTTATCTTGGCTCGCTCCTTCGTACAACGGAATCGGACTATAGGAAGTCGATGTTAACCGATTTGGGCGAACGGAGTGAGCCCGTATAGCCCGTGTTATATGACCCGTTAGGGCAAGAGAGCAACGATAGGAGCGACCGCAGAGTTCCGAACCCCACCGTGTTCTTTATTTACCTCTTTTTTGCAATCTTTCTTGAACCGCTTCACTCATTAACTCCCGGATTGCATCAGAGGCAATCCACTTTGCACTTCTTGAATCCATTTTTTGAATCTCTTTTGCAGTTTTAATTGCCTTCTTATTTAAATTTAAATTCCGTTTTCCAATATTCCTTAACGCCCAATTAACCGCCTTTTTAACATAGTTTCTATCGTCATCCGCCTCCCGTTTTATCGCTGACAGTAAGACCAAAAATTTTTTGTCCAGCGATTCCTTGTCGTGCCATGCCAAACACGCCATCAAGGCAAAACCAGCGCGCTTTTCAAATTCTTTTTCGCGATTTGTCCACTCTATTGCCTTCTCCCATACAAAAGGTGTTTTATCAAACAAATTCATGCAACACTGATCGCATACATCCCACGAGTCAAAATCCCTTATCCACGCGTCCATTTGTCTTTTTGTCACCTGATTCGGTTCGTCAATCATACTCGCTAATATGCGCGCTTCATGAATGCCTGAATCCCAAAGTTGTTGAGCAAGAGAGTGATCCCTTTCAATTTCTTTTGCTATTTTCCTCAAGTTTGGAATAGAAACTCCGTAAGTACTTTTCGGACTAATACCAAACCGTGCCATACCCTCTACTGCCTGGGGATTAGATAAGGTCTTTAGTTTTTTAAGGATGTTCTCATATTTCATTTTTTCTACCTTTTTATGTTCTTTCTTCCACTGGTTGCCGCAGTATTGTCTTTGGAATAATAGGAACAAGCACCTATTTATTAACTGGATTTAATAACTGCAACTTTAATTATTAATTATTTTACCAATATCTTTTTCCGGAAAGAAATTTATCGCTTCCTTGTTTTTTGATTTTCCTTAAATTTTTTAGATGAGCATCTTCATGAATCAGTTTTAAGAAATCTAATTTGCTACAAGTTTCAAATTCCTCACATTCCCAGCAGCCTTGAATGTTCTTTTTTTTGCAACATTTTCTGATATTGCAAAATGGAGGTCCGCCTCCGTCTCTACAAACTCTACTACAGCGTAATCTAACCATGGCCCCTAAAGTCGCATAACACTTTTCATAATCTTTAAATTCCTTAAAGTATTTGGATAATCCTTTAGAAACTCGATTAAACTTTTCTTGTCTTAATTTTTTCCTCAAATCTCGGGCTAAATCTGCAATTTCTCCTTTGTAATTAACACAATCTCCACAATAAAGTCCGCAATAAGCAATTAATTTTTTATCTTCATCCATCACTCTCAACACCTTCCTTCCTTATATTATCCTTCTACTCGTTATTTCCTTCTGTGGGATGTATTTCTACTAAATTAATTAATCCATATCTTACTTTATCTTTACTACAAAATAAGTAAAAATCCTCTTTTTATATAAAAGTTTTTGGTTTTTATATGTAATATACATGTAATATATTGACAATAATATGTTTATATGATAATATATTCATATTAATCTAAAAGGAGTATTAAGAAAAAGCAATGAAAGAAAAAACAAAAATTTTCATTATAGTCGTCGTATTTATGTTTTTTTATTTTATGCCGTTTAGTAGTTTCAAGATACCGAATGCCCTAATGGAATCCTTATTAATGGCGCAAGATTATGCCCGTCAACATGTATTATTGTGTTTGATTCCCGCTTTTTTTATTGCCGGGGCAATTGCTAATTTTATCAGCCAAGAAAATGTCATAAAATATTTTGGAGCAGGCGCGAATAAATTTTTAAGTTATACTGTCGCCTCTGTTTCTGGCACCATATTAGCAGTTTGTTCCTGTACGGTTTTACCGCTTTTTGCTGGAATTTATAAACGCGGCGCAGGAATAGGACCAGCAACCGCCTTTCTTTATTCCGGACCAGCTATTAATGTATTGGCTATTATCTTAACTGCGCGCGTTTTGGGATTTGAGTTAGGCGTAGCCCGTGCCATTGGTGCTATTATTTTTTCCGTAATTATCGGACTATCTATGCATTTTATTTTTATTAAGGACGAAAAAAAGAGGAATATAAATTCCAACAAAGATTTAACTATGGGGAAGGTAGAGCAAGATGATAGGCCTCTATGGCAGACAGCATTTTATTTTGCAATTATGATAGGGATATTAATTTTTGCTAATTGGGGAAAAGATGAGTCAATTAAAATTTGGCAAACAATTTATAATTTTAAGTGGTTTATAACTGGTATTCTTTTAATTATTTTGTCCTGGATAGTTATTAAGTGGTTTAATAAAGAAGAACGAATTCAATGGGTAAAATCAAGCTGGGGTTTCGCTGAACAAATATTGCCTCTTTTATTAGGAGGAGTTTTAGTAGCCGGTTTTTTATTAGGGAGACCGGGAAGTGAAGCATTGATACCAAAAATTTGGATTGAAAATTTAGTTGGCGGAAATAGCTTGTGGTCAAATCTATTTGCCTCGGTAGTCGGAGCTTTGATGTATTTTGCTACCCTTACTGAGATTCCCATCTTGCAAGGATTGTTAGGAGCAGGTATGGGTAAAGGCCCGGCGTTAGCTCTTTTACTGGCTGGTCCGGCCTTAAGCCTGCCAAATATGTTAGTTATCAGAAGCATTATAGGAACTAAAAAAACTTTGGTATTTATCTTTTTGGTGGTAGTTATGGCTACCTTTAGCGGAATGATTTTTGGCCATTTTTTTTAAAAATATATATAAAATAAAGATGAAAAGAGGGATTTAGTATGAAAATTGAAATTTTAGGAACTGGTTGTCCAAAGTGTAAAAAACTGACCGAACTTGTAGAGGAAGCCATCAATGAGCTTGGCGTTTCAGCGAAAATTATTAAAATAACAAAAATCAACAAAATTATCGATTACGGCGTTATGGTGACTCCTGCCTTAGTCATTGATGGAGATGTAAAGGCAGCGGGCAAAATACCCAGTAAAGAAGAAATTATTGAGTGGGTAAAAGACAGGAAATAAGAATAAAGGAGAGACGAAAATAAAAAATAAAGGAAGCCATTTTTTTTACGGTTAATTAGCGAGTGGGTAATTGATTATCTACGCTGTAAATCCTGAAGTAGAAAACAATAAAGTAATAGGAGAATAAAAGTGATCGAAAGACAGGTAAAATTGGATGAGAAATTTGCTAAGTGGAAAGGCATACCAAGGGAAGAAATAAACTGGAATCCAACAGTTGATAATAGTAAGTGTGTTGGATGTGGGATGTGTGTTACCAGTTGTGGGAGAAATATTTTTGATTATGATTGGGAGAAGAAAAAGGCGGTCGTTGCTCGGCCACTACAATGTATGGTTGGATGTACTTCATGTCAGGTCTGGTGTATTTATGATGCAATAAGTTTCCCAGATCCACAATATGTAAAAGATTTAATTAAAAAGAGGAAAGTATTGGTACTATCTAAAAAGGAACTTGAAAAAAGAAAACAATGACAGCAATTTCAAGACTGGCTTACTTTATTATTTTCTCATCTAACTGTGGAAATAATCTAAAATAAGTAATAAAATTAATAAAAGACCTATCATTTAAAGGGGAACAAAAAGATGATGATGCCAAAGATGATAAAAATTCAGGATGTTCCTGCTGTCCTTGTTAACTAAAAATAAATCGTAATTTTAATAAGTCGTAAAAAGTAATTTGTGACAAAGTAAAAACATTGAGGAAATTTAATGAGACATAACCATACGCATAATCATTTTAAAGAAAAAAATTTAATAATTACTATGGTATTAAATTTTATAATTACTCTGGTAGAGGTAATAGGTGGTTTATTATCGGGAAGCCTTTCTCTTTTATCAGACGCCCTTCACAATTTTAGTGATGGAATTTCCGTAATTGTAACTTTTATTGCCTTAAGATTAAGTAAAAGAGAAAATACTTTAAAAAATACCTTTGGTTATAAAAGAGCAGAAATTTTAGCTGCCTTATTTAATTCTTCTTTCCTTATAATAATATCTTTTTTCTTATTTAGAGAAGCCTATTTAAGAATACAAGATCCTCAGAATATAGAAAGTAGAATTATGATTGCTGTTGCACTTGTCGGGCTTGCTGCAAATACAATTTCTGTATTTTTGTTAAAATCTGGCTCAAAAGATAATATTAATATCAGGTCTGCTTATATACACTTATTTTCAGATTCTCTTTCTTCTTTAGGAGTAATCATCGGTGGAATATTAATATATTATTTTAATATAACCATAGTCGACCCTATTTTGACTTTTGCTATAGGTGCTTATGTTTTAAAAGAGGGATTTGATATTTTTAAAAAGAGTACAAATATTTTAATGGAAAAAACCCCGGCTAACATTGATATTTTAAAAATTAAAGAAATAGTAGAAGAAATTCCTGAAGTAGATAATTTACACCATGTTCATATTTGGCAGGCAAACGATAAAGAATTTCTTTTTGAAGGTCATATAAATGTTAAAAAAGATATAAATTTAAGTAAAGCTGAAAAACTACGAAGTAATATCAGTTCAATATTATTTAATGAATTTGGCATAAATCATACCACAATTCAAATAGAATACAATACTTGCAAGGATAAAGAGATTATAAAAAATCATCGGTAAATAAGAAATTATTCCCTTACCTTTCCTGGAAAAATTTAATCAACCATCTTTTCAAAAAAAAGGATCGTTGGCAGCTTTTGGATTAGGCCTTATTTTTGGTATTGCCCTTGGTCCCTGCTCCTTTGCTTATATGGCACCGATGTTAGGTATTGTATTTACATTATCAACAACACGGTTTTACTATGGAGTTTTACTTCTGCTTTTTTATGGTATTGGTCATTGTTCGGTTATCATTTTTGCTGGCACTTTTACCGAAATTATTCAAATTTATCTCAATTGGAATGAAAGTTCTCGAGGGGGGGGTCATCAAAAAGATATGCGGTGTTCTAATAATTTTAGGCGGAATATATTTAATTTGGAATATTTGAAAGGAGATTACCTATGGTTAAAGAAAAAAATGGAGGCCTAAATGTTTTTGAAAAATATCTAACGGTATGGGTCTTACTATGTATTGTTATTGGAATTATTTTTGGTAAGATTATTCCCGGGGTAGCAAAATATCTTGACGGATTAGCCATTTATATTGGTGAGGCGCCGGTTGTCTCTATTCCGATTGCAATCTGCCTATTTTTTATGATGTATCCGATTATGGTAAAGATTGACTTTGGAGAAGTGTTAAAAGCAGGAAAATCCATTAAACCGGTTGGACTGACATTATTTGCTAACTGGGCAATAAAACCTTTTACCATGTATGCTATATCTATCTTTTTTTTAGGTTTTCTTTTTAAAAATTTTATTGGAAGTGAGGTAATGGATTTAATAAAACTTCCACCTGGAGCAGATTGGCCAGTAGGAACCATTCATGGAGCAGGAACAGTAGTAATAGATAGTGGCTTGAAGATGCTTCAAATCCCTCTGTGGAGAAGTTTTCTTGCCGGATGTATTCTTTTAGGAATTGCTCCTTGTACAGCAATGGTACTTGTCTGGGGTTATTTAGCTAAAGGTAATGATGGGCATACTCTAGTTATGGTAGCAATCAATTCTATAACTATGCTTTTCCTTTATGGACCACTTGGTGGATTTTTACTCGGGGTAGGGAAATTACCAGTCCCCTGGCAAGCACTCTTACTTTCTATAAGTATTTATGTTGCTTTGCCCTTAGTGGCTAGTTATTTTTCCAGAAAATGGATAATAAAAGCAAAAGGCGAGAAGTGGTTTAAGGACAATTTTTTACATCTACTTACCCCTGTATCGATAGTTGCACTATTATTTACTCTAATCTTACTTTTTTCCTTTAAGGGTGAGATTATTTTATCTAAACCTCTCACTATCTTATGGATAGCCATTCCACTTTTTATTCAAACCAACCTAATTTTTTTTCTCACCTACGGGTTAGCAAAACTGCTGAAACTTAATTATGAAGATGCTGCTCCTTCTGCACTGATAGGGGCAAGCAATCATTTCGAGGTAGCCATTGCCACGGCTGTAATGATTTTTGGCTTATCTTCTGGTGCTGCATTAGCCACAGTGATAGGAGTCTTAATTGAAGTTCCAGTAATGTTAATGCTTGTTTCTGTATGTAAAAGAACAAAACATTTTTTCTCAGTGGAAGTTCAGTGGAAGTAAAGTAAAAGCAAGTAAAATTTGAGAAGGTTAAAAAAGAAAAAAGACAAATTTCTTTGCTATAAAATAGAGCTCAAAAACATTAGAGTGAAGGAAAAGACATTTTGAAAAATATTTTATTCCCATTCTAATGTTTTTTTAAATTTTTTTTAAATTTTTCAACTGGTCGGGGCGAGAGGATTTGAACCTCCGACCTCTTGGTCCCGAACCAAGCGCGCTTACCAAACTGCGCTACGCCCCGAAAAACACAATTGAATTATATCATAATCAATTAGTCGAGGCTACTTATTTTTTTATTAATTCGTATTGCATATTGCGGAAATATAGAAAAAGAAAAGTACTAAACATTTTTTTATCAAACTACCACACTAAAGTTTACACTAACTTTTCATTTTGTTTTTATTGGTATAGTTATTTTAATTCTATTGTTGGTTTTAATTTACTGGCAATGAAGGAAGCGGCAATTATTTTTAAAATATCTCCGGGTAAAAAAGGCAGCATACCGACTGCTATTGCTTTTTTTATTCCTATCCCTGTGACCAAAGATAATTGAGTTATGCCTATAATATATAGAATTATAGTTCCTATTATACCTGCCAGAAAATAATAAAAAATATTTTTTTCATTTTTCAATTCCATTATCTTTCCAACAATAAAAGCACAAATTATAAATCCAAATAAAAATCCCCCGGTTGGTCCAAATAAAATGCCTATCCCAGCCTTAAAACCGGCAAAAACTGGTAGACCTATAACTCCCAACATCACATAGATTATTTGGCTTGACGTTGCCATAATGCTTCCCAGGGTCATACCAGCAAGAAGAGTAAATAAAGTCTGTAAAGTGAGAGGGACGGGATAAAGGGGAATTGAAATGAATGCTCCTACTGCAGTTAAGGCAGCAAACAAAGAGATTAAAGTCATTTGACGAATATTTATTTTTGACATTCTTAAATCCTCCGATTTTCTGCTAAATTATTGTTAACCAAAATAATATCTTAAGTTAACGATAATGTCAAAAAAAAATTAAACGATAGTTCCTGAAATTATTTCTACCAGTTCACCATCTTCTTTTTTTAGAATCAATACTCCTTCTTCGTTTATGTTTACTGCTTCTCCTGTAATAATTCTCTCTCCCATATCTACTCTTATCTTTCTCCCCAGAGTATAGGAGTATAGTTTCCATTCCTTTAAAATAGAAGAAAATTCTCTTCTTTTTAAACTTTCGTAATACTTTTCAAATTCCTGTAAAAATGTCTGCCCTAACTTAACCCGCAAAACCTCTTTGCCTAAAACTTCTTTTAAAGAAATTGTATTTTCTTGAATATCTTCAGGAAACTTCCGATGATCTATATTCACATTTATACCTATTCCCACTACTAGCCAATTTATTATATCCAACTCAGCACTCATTTCAGTTAGTATTCCACATACTTTTTTTTCATTTATTAATATATCATTAGGCCATTTTATTTGAGGTCTAATCTGGGTGCACATCTTGATAGCCTTCACTACCGCTACTGCAGTCATTAAAGTTATTCTCGGGATATAAGAAGGAGGAAGTTGAGGATATAATATTATGGAAAGCCAGATACCTCCGACAGGTGAAAACCATTCCCGGCCCAATCTCCCCTTCCCTGCACTCTGCCTTTCAGCAATAATCAATGTGCCTTCGTTTATTCCTTCTGCTCTATGCAAAGCTTTCTCTTTAGCAATTATATTGGTAGATTTTAATTCTGGAAAATAGTATATTTTTTTGCCGATATAGTCTGTGAATAATCCTCTTTGAATTTCTTGGGGGAGTAAAAGGTCGGGGCGGGAAACCAGGCAGTAGCCCAGGTTTTGGTCAGATATTATTTTATATCCCATGTCCTTTAGTTTTTGTATTTGCTTCCAAACTGCCACCCGGGAGAAACCTAATTTTTGGGCCAGAACTTCACCGGAAATGTATTCTTTCTCTCCTAAATATTTTAATATATCACCTGTCATCTTTCAAATCCTTCATGACAAGGGACGGTTCTCTGGTGCATTATTTTAAACGGGAGGCTAATAACTCGCTGTCTTTATCTATATCCCTAATCTGCTTAAAATCTATTATAAAAGAGCCCTTGCTCTCTAACAAACTCATTAAATTCTTTAAGGTTTTATCATTTCCCATTAACCGCGGAATAATAAAAGTAATTATTTTTTTTCTTTCCAACCCAGCACATTGCTTGATATAATCGATTAATTCGGAAGGTAATTCCCCTTTAAACATATTTAAAACCGGGCAGCCTACAAAGATAAATTCATAAGGTAACAAATTACCAGCAGTTATTCCTCTTTCTACTTTAATTACCTTTAATTCATTTCCTTTTCTTTCGATAGCAGAAAATATCTTTTTTGCAAATAATTCTAATTTCTTATCATCTCCACCATAAATTAATGCTGCTCTCAAAATATCCCTTCCTACTTGATACAGAGAACCGTCCCCTGTATTATTTTTAATCAAATACTACTTTTTCTACCCCTTGTAACTTATCTAATATCTTATTGACAATCAATTTTAGATGTTCAGGTCGCTTAACAAAATCTAAATCATCTGCCGGAACATTTAGGATAGGGCAGATAGTAAAATTCTCTATCCACTCCTCATATAAAATATTTAACTGATTCAAATATTCCTCAGAGATAGTTTTCTCGTAATCTCTTCCTCGTAGGGAAATTCTTTTTAAGAGAGTGGGAACCGAAGCTTGAAGATAAACAATTAAATCCGGGGGAGTAAGGAATTGGGTCATTATTTTAAACAATTCCTGGTAATTTTCATAATCACGATCCTCCATATATCCCTGCTGATTTAAATTTTTAGCAAATATATCTACATCCTCATAAATACTTCTATCCTGAACTACAGAGGCAGGATTCTTTAATATCTCTTGATGATGACGAAATCTTTTAGACAAAAAAAATATTTGAAGATGAAAACTCCACTTTTTCATATCTTTATAGAAATCTTCTAAATAAGGGTTATTTTCCACTACTTCATAATATGGTTTCCAGCCTAATCTTTTGCTTAACAGGTCAGTTAAGCTTGATTTGCCGCAGCCTATATTCCCTGATACTATAATAAATTTCTTCATTTTAACTGTCCCCTTTATAAATTTCATTAATAATATATTCAAGGTCTTTACTTTTACCTACAAAGTCAAGATCGTTAGTTTTTATTTTAATTAACTTTGTTTTTTTATAATTATCGGGATAGGAAAAAAATTCTTCATAGGCTAAGTTCAATCTTCTCATATATTCTAAAGACATTTTCCGCTCAAAAGGCCGATCTCTTAGTGCTATCCTTTTCATTAAGGTTTCGGTACTCGCTTGCAGATAAACAATTAAATCCGGCCGAGGGATATCTTTAACCATAATTTCATAGAGCCGTTCATACATAGAAAGTTCATTTCCGGAGAGATTTAGATGAGCAAATATCCTATCCTTGGCAAATAGGTAGTCAGAAAAAACTGATTGATTAAATAAATCTTGCTGGGCTAATTCTAATTGTTGTTTGTAGCGGCTTAATAAAAAAAATATTTGAGTCTGAAAGGCGTATCTTTCTATATCACTATAGAATTTAGATAAAAAAGGATTTTCTTCCACCACTTCTAAATTATGTCTTGCATTAAACTTTTTACTTAGCAATAAAACTAAACTTGTTTTCCCTGCTCCTATAGCTCCTTCAACTACAATAAATTTACTCTTAAGTTTAATCATCTACCTACTCCTTTATTTTTGGGGGTCAAGCTGATTATTTTTCCTTTCGTAATTCCACTTATAGGTCGAATACTTATTTTCTAAAAGCTTTTTGGAAATTTTTTCTTCTTGTTCAGTTAATTTACCTTCAGTTAATTTTACTCCAAACTCTTCTTCGAATCCCCGGGGAAGAATTTCGGATAATTCTGAAAAATTTATCTTTTTCTTTAAAATCTCTCTCAAGCTGGTTGCTTTAAATCTTGTTTTAAGCCTTTCTCTTATCTGAGCTGAGGGAAGATTAAATACAGAAAACAATTTATCTTTTTCTAATTCTATCAATAAAGAGCCGTGTTGTAAAACTATTCCTCCTTTTCTTACTTGGGCAGACCCTACAATCTTTTTACCATCAACCTGTACCTCGTATTGAGAGGGAACAGAAAAACAAATTGATTTAAAATCAGAATGACGGATTTCAGATTTTTTCCTTTTATGTAATGAATCGCTCTTTAATTTTTCTCTCAGAGGAACTAATTCCGCTATTATCCCTAAATAAAAAAGGCCTCTAATTATCCCGCCACTAATCTTCTTATATGTCTCTAATATTGAATTATTAACTAAAGGATGGTTTTCTTTGATTATAAAACTATAGGTTAATTCTTTATCATGCAAAACTGCCTTGCCCCCCGTTGGTCGGCGGACAATATCGATCCCCAGATTCTTACAAACATCTATATCTATCTCTTTCTCTAAATCCTGAAAATAACCTAAAGATACAGCCGGTGGAGACCATTGGTAAAACCTGATAGTGGGAGGAACTAAACCCTCCCGATGAGCTATCATTATTGCCTCATCGATTGCCATATTCATAAAACCCGTATGATAACTATCTTTTATTATTCGCCATTCCATCAATTTTATCCTTCCTGTTTGAATTTAATTATCCGAATAAGCGGGCTTGATAAATCAAGCCCCTACTTTAATTCAGAGACAGGCGAGAAGCCTATCCTCATTTCTTCCCTTTCACGCGATACTCGATACGCAATACGCGATACTAATCGGGTTTTCAACAAAATAAGGCTAACAAAATTAAAAAACCTGTTAGCCTTATTTTTTATTCTATTTATTAAAATAAGTTGCTGGGACATAAATATAAATTATTGAATTTATAAAAATTTTAATTAATTGTTATTTATCGGTAAATTATTCAGTCTTTGCACTCATGGTTTTAAATCTGTTGATTGCTTGCATTCCTTCGTTAACCACAAATCCAGCCAATATCAACAGAACAACTGATACAAATCCTAATAGATAATTTCCTTTGCCAAAATTTGTAAATAACATATTAAGCAAGGCAAAAACTGTAACAACAATCATAAAAATCATTGGATATAGAGTTGCTGTATATTTTTTACCCATATGGGCTAACCAGGCAGTTGCTCCTAATAAAGCTAAGCCAGCAAGAAGCTGATTAGAAGCACCGAATACCGGCCAGATAGCACTCCAACTACCACTTAAGGCTAATGCTCCACCAGCTACGATGGTAATAATAGTCGCCACATATCTATTAGAAATAGCAGGTACCCACTCAGCAGTTAGCTCTTCTAAAGCATATCTACCTAACCTGGTAGCAGTATCTAAAGAAGTAAGTAAGAATGAAGATACAGTTAAAGCACCAAAAGTTATTCCTATCTGCTCAGGTATACCTAAATTAGCCAAAAATCTTCCCATACCATGGGCGAAGACACCAACCGGTCCACCCCAATTGGCTAATCCATCTGCCAATCCTTCTTTAGTTAACATAGCAGCTGCGCCTAAAGCGATAGTCGCCAATAATCCTTCAAGTAACATCGCTCCGTAACCGATAACCTTAGCATCTGATTCCTTATTCAACTGTTTAGAAGTTGTTCCTGAAGCACAAAGAGAATGGAAACCGGAGATTGCCCCACAAGCAATTACCACAAAGAGCATGGGAAATAGATAACCTACCGGCTGATGGAAAGATGTAAAAGCTGGTAACTGTAATTTTGGAGCTCCAAAAAGAATACCAATTACTGCTCCACCCAAAGCAGTATAAAGTAAAAACGAAGATAAGTAATCTCGTGGTTGGAGCAAGATCCAAACAGGCATAGATGAAGCAAAAAAGATATAAATAAACAATAACCAAATCCAGGTGTTGTAGCTAAATGACAGGAAGGGTGCTGCAATACCCATCCAAACAGCTATAGCCAGTGCAATTACCCCTACTATAGTTACTGTGCCAAGGGGAATATTTTTACGATAAAGGGAAAACCCCATAAATATAGCAATAACCATCATTAGTACCGAAGCTGAAGCTACTGAAGAATTAGCCGCAAAAGTTTTAGCAACTAATATAGCAAAAACAGCCACTACTAATACTAAAGCCAACCAAACAAAGATTAAAAATAATGTTTTTGCTTTCTTGCCAACATTTTTTCCAATTACTTCTCCTACTGTTTTGCCTTCGTGTCTTACCGAGGAAATAAGAGCCATGAAATCATGTACTCCACCAATGAATATACTTCCTAAAACAATCCATAAAAAGCAAGGAAGCCAACCAAAACAAGAAGCCGAGATAGGCCCAACTATTGGTCCTCCTCCTGCAATAGAGGCAAAATGGTGCCCCATTAAAACTGGTGCTTTCGCCGGAACATAATCTACTCCATCAGTCATAGTATGTGCAGGAGTTTTTTTATTATCATCCAACCCTACGAGTTTCCCTAAATAACCTCCATAGGTCTTAAGAGCGATACCAAATGCGATTAAAGCTATTAAAACTAAAGTTAAAAGATTCAACTATAAAAACCTCCTTTTCATATAAAATAAATAATATTGTAAATAAAGTATAAATTTCTTCTTTTGTCCCAGCAACTTATATCTATATATGAAAAATTTACTATCTCTAAGTTTTATCACCTCCCAGCCCGGATTTAGATTTAATTTTATAAGCAGAAAGCACTTCTTTCCCTTTTTTATTAGAATATAACTTTTTTCCCTTTAAATCAACTAAAATAAGTCTTATATCACACCATCCCTTAATGCCCAATAAAAAAGACCTGGAAAATTTAAATTTTTCCCCAAATCTAATCGCTTCTTCAGAAAAACCAGAAGTAGAAACTAATATACCATTTAAGATTGTAGACATAGTATCTACTGAAGGAGGGCTTAATTTATTAATGGAAGATATTAAAAATTGAGAAAATTCCTTTACTTCATTTTTATTCCCCAAACCGGACAATGCTTTCACCATAGCATATTCCTTGGTATAGTGTTTATCAATCTTTATATTTTTAGTTAAAACTTGACGAAAATGTTCGGTAGAAGATTTGGCAAATATATCTACCTTTACACCATATATTTCCTTATCTCTCTCTACTTCGTAATAATATTTATAACGTTCCCCTAAATCTTTTAAATACGCCTCTAATTTATCTGTTATGTTTTCTTCCATTTTTCACCTTAAACCTATAAAATTTATAAAACCAATACTACCTTACTATTTATTCGACAAAAGATTAAAAAATCCTTCTTTTTTTTAAAAATAATTTAAAAATTTTTTGATTTAATTTAAATTTAGACTATGTTATAATAAATTGGTCATTAGTAAATAAGGAGGTATTAAAATGAGTACTGGTTTTTTTAAAAAATTATTTGGAAAAAGAGAAGAAGAGTCTTCAGGGTTTCTCTGGATTTATAGCCAGTGTGACAAATGTGGAGAAAAATTTAGAACCCTTATTAGAAAATATAATGATCTTACCCCCACTTACAAAGATGATAGACCAGCTTACATATTGAAAAAAGAATTAATTGGGGCAAGTTGTCCCAATCGAATTAATTTGCATTTGGAGTTCGATCGAGGTTATCAAAAGATATCTGAACAAATTACCGGCGGCCATTTCATCACAAAAGAAGAATATCAATCCTAAACTTTTTACTAAGAGCTGGGCTGTTTAGCTGGTTTTTTTATCAGAATAATAAGAATTCCTCCCAGTACCATTCCCAGACAAAAAATCTGAGCTAAGTTAAAAGGGCCTAATCTAAAAGTTGCATAGGAAACCGGCTCTCGAACAAATTCGATAAAAAAACGGGCTAAACCATATCCTATAAGATAAAGGGAAAGAAAAAAACCGTCAAAATATTTTCTTTTCCTTACCCTCCAAAAAATGAAAAATAAGAATACCCCTTCAAAAAAAGCTTCGTAAAGTTGAGAGGGATGCCTTAATTGATAAGTAGGGTCTAAAGGAAAATACATTCCCCAGGGTAAAGTGGTAACCCGACCGTAAAGCTCACCGTTTATAAAATTACCTAATCTGCCAAAGGTATAGCCTAAAGGAATAGCAGGAACAAAAAGGTCAGCAAAATGCCAATGATTTATTTTCTTTTTATAACAAAAAAAGATATAAACCAACAATACCCCGATTAACCCACCATGATAAGCCATTCCCGAAATACCATTATATTGAAGTCCCTTGGAAAAATCAAAGGGAGAAATAATTTTTAATGGATTAGCTAAATAGTATCCAAAATCAGAAGAAATAACATATCCTAATCTACCCCCTACCAAGACCCCCAAGATGGCGTAAAGCATAAAAGTAAAGATAGTATCTTCTGAATATTTAAAATTTTCTGTTCTAACCCTATAAATCACTAATAAATAAACAGTAATGAAAGCTATGCCATACATTAATCCATACCAATGGACTTTCACCAAACCAAAAGAACAAAATACTGGATTTATGTGCTCTGGTATATGAGACCAGTTAAAACCAAAAATCTGTTTCATTTTTCTACAATCTTTCCTATATATTTACTTACTCTTTATATAGCTATTTGGCACATCATTAAATATCTTCCAACTTTTCTATAATATAATAAAGATTTAAACCTATTTGTTTCCCGTAGCAGGACTGCGAATGTTTAAATTATAATTTATTAAAAGGAAAAATGCAAAAAATAAAAAGGCAGGTCTGTGTCAACCTTTTGGGGGTAGTTTTCTTTGGTGAAAAAATATTCCCTGGTTTTGAGTAGACCTACCCCTTGTATTATTAAGACTTATGGTTTTTACCAATAAGCACAATTGCCCTTATTTTATTTAGGTTATGATAATACATCTTAATCTTCTTTCTTATATTTTCTTTAACTGATTAATAATATCCTGCTTCCGTGAGTTTACGCAAAACGCCTACCCAGGGTTTACCCTGATCTGGTCCGGAAAGAGCGGGTATGGTTACCTC
>LDZT01008473.1_pt1 | contig 26524 bp, 17 predicted proteins | sample 615521 | NCBI WGS metagenome assembly LDZT01 (sample SAMN03408292, study PRJNA278302) | terrestrial metagenome | isolation source: oil reservoir sample SB1 | place: USA: Alaska, North Slope, Schrader Bluff formation | collected 2011-09 | reverse complement strand
TCCGTAAACCGGAGGGTCAGATGCTTTTTCCATCCATGAAAGCGTTTATTGATACATTAAAACAACAAGGCGATTTGTTGGAAATTGACCGGGAAGTGGACCCTTACCTGGAAATCAGTGAAATATCCCATCGCTTTGTGAAAGAAGGCGGTCCTGCACTCCTTTTTAAGCAGGTAAAAGGGGCGGATTTTCCCCTTGCCCAAAACCTTTTTGCATCTCCCGACAGGATTTCCCTGGCCCTGGGTGTTTCACATCCGGATGAAATCGGTGAACGCATCCGCAATATAATCCGGCAAAAAACTCCCCAGGGGTTTTCGGATAAACTATCTCTTTTTTCACAGTTACTGGAAGCTGCAAAGTTCCCGCCGAAACAGGTGAAACACGCTCCGGTTCAGGAAGTGGTTCGGACAGGAAAGGAGGCCAGCCTTGATACTCTGCCGGTGATCACCTGCTGGCCCCGGGATGGAGGAGCCTATTTTACCCTTCCCCAAGTGATTACGGAAGATCCCGAAACCGGTATACGGAATGTCGGAATGTACCGCATGCAGAAATTTGATGCCACGACCACAGGCATGCACTGGCAACAACATAAACACGGAGCATCCCATTTTGTAAAATATCGGAATATGGGCAAAAAAATGCCGGTCTGCGTGGCTCTGGGAGGTCCGCCGGTTCTTACCTATGCCTCTACAGCCCCCTTACCGGAAAATATTGATGAATATCTCTTTGCTGGTTTTCTGCAAAAAAATCCGGTCCGACTTGTAAAAAGCATCACAACAGATCTGATGGTTCCGGCAGATGCCGATTTTATCCTCGAAGGATACGTGGATCCCGGGGAAGCATACCGCACAGAAGGTCCCTTTGGGGATCATACGGGATTTTATTCCCTGGAAGATGATTATCCCGTGTTTCATATCACGGCAATCACTCACCGGAAAGAAGCCGTTTATCCTTCCACCATTGTGGGAGTTCCTCCTATGGAAGATTACTGGCTGGGATATGCCACCGAACGGATTTTTCTGCCTCTGGCCCAGATGATGATGCCTGAAATCCGGGATTATCACATGCCTCCGGAAGGGGTGTTTCACAATCTGGTGTTTGTTTCCATCAAAAAACAGTATCCCGGTCATGCCTATAAAGTGATGCAGGGCTTGTGGGGATTGGGACTCATGATGCTGGCTAAGGTTATTGTGGTTCTGGATGACGATGTAAATGTCCAGAAGCCTTCAGAAGCCTGGTGGACAGCCCTGAATCATATCGACCCGGAACGGGATATTCTGTTTACCCGGGGACCTCTGGATGATCTGGATCACGCATCCCGTCTGCCCTCTTTCGGCAGTAAAATGGGAATTGACGGAACCCGGAAAACCCCGGAAGAAGGATTTACACGGCGATGGCCTGATAAAATTACTATGCATGAGGATGTGATCTCGAAAGTCAATGAATACTTTCCTGAACTGTTGAAAATGTATAAACTGATGAAAAATGATAAAACTGGAAAATGAAGAACGGCTCTGGTTCCCTGTGCATGTCAGAGGCAGGCACGAAAAGACAATTTGTAATGAGCTGACGAAACAAGGCTATGAGGTCTATCTGCCCTTGATCAAACGCAGGCGCCGATGGTCGGATCGCTATAAAATTATCGAATTACCCCTCTTTCCCGGATACCTTTTTATTTATATGGACCGCCGTTTGAAATACTATGTCCTGGAGGTTCCGGGTGTCCAGGGATTTATTACTTTTCAGGGAGAAATGGCCCATATCCCCGATTTTCAGATTGATTTTATCCACCGGATGCTTGAACGCCCCGAGACCTTTGAGGTGGTGAATAAAGTTATTAAAACCGGCCATAAAGTCCGGGTGTTATCCGGGCCTTTTATCGGGATGAAAGGCATTGTGAAAGATATCAAGAATAAATCGCGCATGTATGTGAATATCGATCATATTCAACATACGTTGTGTATTGAAGTGTCAGAATATGACCTGGAATTGATTGGGGATGGAACTTCATAAACACCCCGGAGTATGATACCAAAACACAGAAAAAATATGAAAAGCCACCTGAAATACATCTTCTTGCTATGTTTCCCCGTTGTTCTTTTGGCAGGGCTCCCCGATGGAATTATCCGTGAAAACAGCCAGGATGATCAACTGATTTTTCATCTGAGGTTTTCCAATCCCCATGAAGATACACTTTGGGTTGAAGGACAGGAGAGAACACGGATTACCTTTGCCGAGTCCAATGCGACCCGCGATGACTCTGTCCGCCTGACCCGTGTACTCCGCTTACCCCTGGCTTTGACCGGAATGGATACACCGTATGTGCGTTTTCAGGTTTTGGAATCTGTACCTTTCAGCACGATGCGGCAAAATGCTGCCGGTGAATTTGTCAGATTCTCACCGGTAAGAATTTTTAGAACAGTTCTCCTGTCAGATCTCATTGTGGATCCTTTTGCCATCCCCGGTGAATTTATTACCGAAGCACGGCTGATCCTTGAGATGAAGCCGTCTCCGGATCTAAGGCATACCCGTTCCCCAAGTTCAGAGGAAGAGGCCTTTTTTCGGCACGTGGTCATAAATCCGGAAGATGTCCGTATAACCCTTCCCAAAGTATCCCGGCAACTTCAAAAAGCATTCCCTCTGTCGGAAACCGGAACCTGGTACCGGATGGGAGTCCGGGAAACGGGGATTTATGAAATCAGTGGCCAATACCTGGAAGAAAACGGCCTGGTCCTTTCAGGTCTGGATAAAAACAGAATTCACTTGTATGTCAGTGCGACACGAGGCCGTCCCTATTCCCTCGCCTTGCCTGAAAGTCCCTATATCCGTGAAATTCCTGTTCTGATTACCGGGAATACGGAAGATCCCTTCCAGCGTCAGGATAAAATTCTCTTTTTCGGGGAAAGTGTTTCCGGATGGTATTCCCGTTCGAAAGATGGCCCTCAGTATGCTGCATTTGAAACAAATCCCTATGAAACGGTGAACCATTACTGGCTCTTTATTGCCGATACGCCAGATCCCGATCCTTTGAGAATGTCTCCCGTCCAGGATTATACCGGTTCGGATGCCGTCAACCTTCCGTATGCCTGGGGACGGGTGCATTATGAAAAGGATGAGGCCAATCTGATTCAGGGAGGGACGGAATGGTACGGCGAATCCTTCAGCGGTCCGCGTGCCCTGAGAACAATACAAATCACCCTGACCCATCCGGCACCGGAATACCAAAAAAATGCCTATATTCGCATTGGTGTTGCCGGTGCATCCAAGACCGGATTTTCAACACATCGACACGACTTTGAATTTACTTTGAATAATGAGGTGATTTGGGGGGTGATCACGGCTTACGATTATAACGAAGCATCCAAGGTTTTTCAGATTGACGCGGGTATTCTTCAGGAGAATAATAACCTGCTGATTGAATACACCGGCAACAACGATAATACGAAGGCATTTCTGGATTTTGTCGACATTATCTATCCCATGGGATTGGAAGCGTCCGATGATTTTTTACGTATCTGGCACCCGATTTCCCATTCACCGCTGGCATTTCCTGTCTCCGGTTTTTCCGGTCATCTGGTCTATATCTTTGATGTATCCGATCCCCTGAACCCCCGGTATCAAATACAAAATCAATCCTCTTTCAGTCTCATCCACAGCCGCACCGATTTGGAGGCCGATTATCTGCTGCTTTCCGAATCCCATTTTTTTGAGCCGCTTTTTATGGAGCTGTCGGATAAGAGCCCGCAAACCCCGGAATCCTTTGAACAAACGGATATGGTAATTGTTACCCACAAAGACTTTTTACCGGCAGCGGAGCGACTGAAAGAATACCGGGAAACCCATCCTTCGCACCCACTCTCTGTCGATATTTATACAATGGAAGACATTTACGCCTGGTACAGCGGCGGGAACCAGGATCCCCATGCGATCCGGAACCTGCTCTATGACATGACTCAAAGAGCCCCCCAGCCGTCTCCCTTTTATTTGGTCCTTTTGGGAGATGGGGATTACGATTACCGGAATATTTCGGGGAAATCCAAAATATTCGTGCCCCAATATGAAATATCCGCCGGTTCAATCATTCATACCCGGAATACGGATGACCCCTTTGTCTATCTGAGCAGTGTATCCGATGAAAGTCCTGACATGGCCGTCGGCAGAATCCCTGTGAATTCCCTGGAGGAAGCCCATAACTACATCCAAAAACTGATCGATTATGAAACCCGGAAAACACCAGGTGAGTGGCAGATAAAGGCTACCCTGATTGCCGATGATCCGACCAATCCCTGGCCGAATGAACCGGAATTTATCAAGGATACTGAGTATAAGATCCTGCCTGTTCTGCCCAAAGCCATGAAATTTCACAAAATTTATCTGACCGAATTTCCTGAGCTGTACGATCCCACCATTGGTTCTATGGGACGGGTGGGAGCCCGGGAAGCCATCCTGGAGGCTTTTCAGCAGGGGACACTCCTCATGAATTATATTGGGCACGGCTCGCCTTTTGTTTGGGCTCAGGAGTATGTCTTTACGAAAGACCGGGATCTGAACCAGGTGCAGACAAACGGTATGTACCCCTTTATTGTGGCAGCCACCTGCGATTGGGGACGCTCGGATTACATCGGTATTCAGAGCATGGCCGAAGAGATGGTGAATCTGAGGGATAACGGAGCAATTGGTGTTGTCGCCAGTACCCGGGGTGTGCTTAACCTGGATAATGTGGATTTTACCCGGAAAATGTACAATGCCCTCTTCCCGGAAGCCCAAAACAGTACCCGCTGTATAACGGTGGGCAATGCATATCTTCAGGGTAAAATTCAGGCCTGGAGCAATTTAAATGTGTCCAAATTCCAGTATTTCGGTGATCCCGCCCTGATGCTGGCTATCCCACAGATGGGCGGGGAAATCCATGTGGAAAACCAGGATACCCTGAAAGCCCTGAGTCTGGTTAGTGTGAAAGGATCCGTTTTTGATCAGGAGCAGAAAATAATTACCGAGGAGGGACTGACGGGCTGGATAGAACTTGTAGATTCGGATAAACAGATTGCCCGGGATTACCGGTATTTGTCCGGGGGAACCTACCGGACCGGAACCCTGTATTACACGCTTCCCGGATCACGGCTCTTCACAGGAGCCATCAGTATCGAAGACGGAAAGTTCAATACCCGTTTCATGATTCCAAAGGATATCCGGTATGAGGGAAATAACGGAAAAATCCGCCTCCGTTATGCATCCCCGGATCATCGTCTTGAAGGTGCCGCATTTGTCGACAGCCTGATCCTGGCCGGCAGTTCAGATACAGTGTCTTCCGACTTTACCGGTCCTGAAATTGTCCTCCTCACCAATGGGGAAAGTTTTGCTTCATCCTCAATCCTGGTCAGCGATACGGCCGATTTGATTATCCGGATTAAAGACCCTTCCGGTATCAATATAACCGGTGCTACGGGACATGCGATTATCATGCGCCGGGATGGAGTGGAAACCAATCTGACACAACAGTTCATCTATGACAAGGATTCCTGGCAGGAGGGGAGTATTACTTTGCCGGTAAGGGAGTGGTTCAGCGAAGGTGAACAGACCCTCGAGATATCTGCCTTCGACAATTTTAACAATTTTTCCAGTGAAACGTTTTATCTGCAGGTTGTCTCAAGTGGTAAAAGTATCCTCACCGATGTCATGAACTTCCCCAATCCCTTCAGGGAATCCACCCAGTTTACCTTTCACAATATACAGGCCGGAGAAGTCAGCATTAAAATTTTCACCTTGTCCGGGTCGCTGATACAATCCCTGGAAGGGGGATTTATAGAGAAGGGATTTAACCGGATTCCCTGGGACGGCAGGGACCGTTTTGGAGAGTGGCCGGCAGCCGGCATATATATGTACACCCTGTCTTTAAAACATGATGCCGGTGAGTCTTCCTCCCGGGGAAAATTGGTGATTCTGCCATGAATGTTGAGAAACCGCCTGTCATCGTTCTTGCCTCTGCGTCCCCACGAAGAAAAGATATTTTAAACAAGATGGGATTTGATGTCCGGGTTTTTCCCTCCGGTTTTCAGGAGGAATCCCTAAAGGAAACAGATCCGGTCCGGTTTGCCATGGCAGCAGCCCATGCCAAAGGGAAAGATGTATCAGACCGTTTTCCCGGGGATGTGACCGTTTCAGCCGATACGGTTGTCACGTACAATAGACTTCTGCTGGGGAAGCCTGTCAACCGGGACGATGCCATCCACATGTTGGAAACCCTCAACGGAAAGACCCACACCGTCATCACGGCACTATCCATTTTCAATCCCCAAAAAGACAGGGAATATACCGGGTATGAAGCAACGGGTGTGACTTTTCGCCTTCTCACAGAAGAAGAAATCATCCGCTATGTTGACATAAATACACCCTTGGATAAGGCAGGAGCCTATGGTATCCAGGATATTTCCGTGCCCCTGGTTTCCCGTATTGATGGATGCTATTTCAATGTCGTTGGTTTTCCCGTTTCTCATTTTTATATTCACTGGCGTGAAATTACGATGGCTGAATGATATGTTACTAGCGGACAGTGAAAAAGGCAGAACCATACCTTGCTTTCATGGATCACTTCGTTGCTAAAACAGATCTGTCGGATAAGGAGGAATTGTGACAAATAACGGAAAGCTGGATGAACTGATCAGTCAGGATAAGCTGGATCAGATGTCCTCATCAGACAAAAACTCGATAAATTCCGTGGCAGTCATCGGCCAGGGTGTGATTGGCCGGGGACTCACCTGGACCATCGCATCCAAAGGTATCAGTGTGCTTGCCGTGGAAAAAAATGAAGAGGAAGCCCATAAAGCCCGGGAGTTGATGTATACCGAAATGCGGGATGAAATCAACCGCTGGCGTATGACGGAAGGTGAAAAGAAAGCTATTATCTCCCGCACACAGTTCACCGGTGATTTTGATGCCGTGTCAGCCGTGGATCTCGTCATCGAGGCTGTCCCGGAAAACCTGAAGCTGAAACAGGAAATTTTTCAGAAACTGGATGAAAAAGTATCTCCCAAGGTCATCTTTGTCACCAGTACGTCCACATTATCGATTACCGAACTTGCCAATGCCACGAAACGGCAGGATAAGGTAGTGGGACTTCATTTTGTCAATCCCGTCCCCAAAATTCCCCTAACAGAAGTCGTCCGCGGACTCCATACATCTGATACCACGTATAAAAAAATTCACGATTTTGTGGAACAGCTGGGCAAAACAGCTGTGGAAGTGTATGAATATCCGGGTTTTGTCACAACCCGGGTCATCATGCCCATGATCAATGAAGCCATGCATGTCGTGATGGAAGGGGTTGCCACCATCACAGGTGTGGATACGGCGATGAAACTGGGGTATAAACTGCGTAAGGGACCCCTGGAGCTGGCTGACAGTATGGGACTCGATTCCGTTCTTTTCTGTATGGATGTCCTCTTTCATGAATTGGGAGACTTAAAATACAGGCCTTGTCCCGTCTTGAAAAAACTGGTGCGGGCTGGTCATTACGGACTTAAAACCGGCAAAGGATTTTATGTCTATGACGAATCTGGTAAACTTGTAAAAGAAAATAAACTCTGAAAGGCAGAGTTCGTATGAAAGTACTTGTAATTAATTCCGGCAGTTCATCCATTAAATACCAGCTGATCGATACAAAAGCCGGCACATCTCTTGCAAAAGGGTTGGTGGATCGGATCGGACTGAGCAACAGTTCTTTAAAACAAAGCCGTGAAGATGGTCATAAAATCAATCTTTTCGGGGAAATTTTCGAACATTCCCAGGCACTGGAATATATTCTGGCCGCCCTGACCAGCGAAAAACACGGGGTGATCAAAAACCTGGATGAAATTGACGCTGTAGGGCACCGGCTTGTTCACGGCGGTGAGCATTTTAAAGCCAGTGTGCTGATTACCGACGAAGTGATGGATGTCCTGAATGAATGCATCGATCTGGCTCCACTCCATAATCCTCCCAATATCAAGGGTGTCCAGGCTGCCAGGGCTTATCTGGGTAAAACACCCATGGTGGGTGTGTTCGATACAGCCTTTCATTCTACCATGCCAGATTATGCCTACATTTACGGAATTCCGTATGAGCTCTATAAACGCTATGGGATCCGTCGTTACGGTTTTCATGGGACTTCCCACCGTTATGTATCCCAGGAATTTGCCCGGATGTACGGCAAAGAGATTTCTTCTCTCAAACTTATTTCCTGTCACCTGGGAAACGGTGCTTCGGTGGCAGCGGTTCAATACGGGAAATCCGTGGATACATCCATGGGGTTCACTCCCCTTGAGGGACTTGTGATGGGAACCCGTTCCGGCGATGTGGATCCGGGGGTTATTCTGCAGATTGCTGCAAAAGAGGATCTGGATGTCAGTGATCTTAACAATCTGCTGAATAAGCATGGGGGCATGCTGGGAATCTCCGGTTTGTCAAGTGATATGCGCGATATTGAAGAAGCCATGGAAAAAGGCGATGAACGGGCGATCCTTGCTATGAATATCTACAATTACCGGCTTAAAAAGTATATCGCCGCCTATGCCGGAGCCATGGGAGGGGTCGATGGTATCATCTTTACCGGAGGAATCGGTGAAAACGGATCCATCACCCGGAAGGGCGCACTGGAAGGACTTGAATTTATGGGAATCCGTGTGGATGACTCTCTGAATGAATCCATGACCCGGGGGAAACAGGGCGAAATCAGTCCGCCCGATGCCCCGGTGAAAGTGACCGTGATACCCACCAATGAAGAACTGGTCATCGCCCTGGATACAGAGGCCATCGTTTCGAAACGCTTTACAGAATGATCACTTTTCCTTAAATTTCTACGCTGAGTCGGAGATGTTACAGAAATTGTTTGCGTGATGCTCAGCTTGCCTGAGCATCCTTACTTAGGAGTATAAAATAGAGTATGGAATCCCGGGAAGAGCTTTCAGAGCGCTTGGATACTCTGAAGGAAAAAATCGGGGAAGTTGCCGGATATATCGATCTGGAACGGAAAACGGAGCGGATCAAAGAGCTCAGGGATAAGACGATGAATCCGGATTTCTGGCAGGATAACCTGAAAGCCCAGAAAATCACCAAGGAAATTTCCGACCTTGAATATGAAATCAAACGCTGGAATACTATCCTTGAACTCCAGGAAGATGCGGACCTGCATTTTATGATGTCAGACGAAGATCCGGATCTGTCAAAGGAAATTCCTGAGATTCTGGATAAACTGGAAGATGAAATCACCTCGCTGGAAACAGAAAAACTTTTATCCGGTGAATATGATAAAAAAAATGCCATTTTTGTGATACATCCCGGGGCAGGAGGGACCGAGTCCCAGGACTGGGCGGATATGCTGTTTCGTATGTACACACGCTGGTTTGAAAAACGGGGATTTGAATATACGGTTCTCAATTATCAGCCCGGAGACGAAGCCGGCATCAAAGAGGCGGTGATTGAAGTCAAGGGGCCTTATGCCTATGGATATCTTTCTGCCGAAACCGGCGTCCACCGGCTGGTCCGGATTTCTCCTTTCGATTCCAATGCCCGGAGACATACCAGTTTTGCCTCGGTGTTTGTCTACCCGGAAGCGGATGACGACATCGATATTGATATCAATCCCAAAGATCTACGGATTGATACCTACCGGGCCAGTGGCGCAGGCGGACAGCATGTGAACAAAACCGATTCGGCTATCCGGATTACCCATATCCCTACAGGCATTGTTTCCACCTGCCAGAATGAACGGTCACAGCATAAAAACAAAGAAATGGCCATGAAAATCCTCAAATCCCGTCTGTATCAACTGAAAAAGGAAGAAGAGGAAAGCAGGAAAGCCGATCTGGAAAAGGATAAAATGGAGATTGGCTGGGGCAGCCAGATCCGGTCCTATGTTTTTCATCCCTATACTCTGGTGAAAGATAACCGGACCAAATACGAAACGGGGAATATTCAGGCCGTGATGGACGGGGATCTGGACGGGTTTGTCAAAGCCTGGCTCACCTATTCCCACAGCCAACAGAACGATTAGACAGGAGCAGCATCCATGAGCGATGAGCATCAGGAAAAACATTCCACTCTCCAGGATATTATACATGTGAGAAAAGAAAAAATTTCCCAGCTGAGGGAGATGGGTGTGAACCCCTATCCCTATGCCTTCGACGTGAGCCATAAATCAGCCGATATTGTAAATCAGTATGAATCCCTTGAAAATCAACAGGTCTCGGTGGCCGGCCGGATCATGTCTGTCCGGGTCATGGGGAAGGCCAGCTTTGCCCATATCATGGATGGCAAAGGGAAAATTCAGCTCTACCTTTCCCAGCGGGATATCGGAGACGAATCCTATACCGTTTTTAAAATGCTGGATATCGGAGATTTTATCGGTGTCAGAGGTGTGGTGATGAAAACCCGGACCGGAGAAGTCACGGTGAAAAGTGAGAGCCTGACACTCTTGAGTAAAAACATCCGTCCCCTGCCTATCGTTAAAGAAAAAGACGGGGTTCTGCACGATGCTTTCAGTGACAAGGAACTCAGGTACCGCAAACGATATCTGGATCTTATTGTCAATCCGGCTGTGAGAGAGGTGTTTGTTCAAAGGGCGAACATCATGCGGTGGACCCGGGAGTTTTTTGACGCACGGGGCTATTTGGAAGTAGAAACACCGGTACTGCAACCTATCTATGGAGGCGCAAGTGCCCGTCCCTTCGTCACTCACCACAATGCCCTGGATACGGATTTTTACCTGAGAATCGCCGATGAACTCTATCTGAAACGCCTGATTATCGAATATATGATGGATCTGGTGGAGGATTATATCCGGGCTGTTGCAGAGAAATCCGGAAGAATGACGATGAAATACAGTGAGGAAACCCTGGATTTCAGCCGTCCCTTTGCCCGGAAAGCCATGTTTGATCTTTTTGAAGAATCTTTAGGTCAGGATATCCGGGACTACGACACTTCTGAACTGAAAAAGCTTTGCAAGGAACGAGGTGTGGACGTTGATCCGGCCTGGAATTACGGGCAGTTGATCGATGAGCTGTTCAGTGAACTTGTGGAACCCCGCCTGATAAGTCCTACGTTCGTGATTGATTATCCCAAAGCTGTTTCGCCTCTGGCCAAAACCAGGCGAGACGGGAATACCCGACTGGTGGAGCGCTTTGAACTCTATATCGGCGGATTCGAATATGCCAACGCCTTTTCGGAGCTCAATGATCCGGTGGATCAACGGGAACGGCTGGAAAGCCAGGCAAAACTCCGGGAACTGGGTGATCTGGAAGCCCAGGTGGTCGATGAGGATTTCCTCCAGGCCGTTGAAACAGGAATGCCACCAACCGGTGGAGTGGGTATCGGTCTGGACAGACTTGTGATGCTTATGACCGGCCAGACCTCCATCAAGGATGTCATTCTCTTCCCGGCGATGAGGCCTGAGAATCCTTAAAAAACCAAAACGGATAAGCCATTTGAAGTTTGAATTTTTTCTGGCGTATCGAAGCCTGATCCGGTCACGGGGCAATCGCTTTATCCCCTTTATCCGCACTTTGGCAGTTACGGGGATGGTAATCGGTACAGCTGCCCTGATGATTACAGCCGGAATCCTCAATGGCTTTGAAGAAAATATGATTGAAAAAATTACGGGCTTCGATGCCCACCTCCGGATATCCAACCTCCACAATACCTATTTCCAGAAAGATACATCCCTTATCAAAGATCTCTTAAGTCTTTCCCATATACACACAGTTGCTCCCTATCTGGATGAAGAAGTTATTATCCGGTTTAAGGGCCGCTCCGAAGGTATTTTACTTGAATGCATGAAAGAAGAGGATTTTCGTCGGATTCTCATGCCCTCAAAAAAACCATGGGCCGGCCAGGTTGATTTCTCCGGATACGGCATCTATCTGGGAAAAGGAGTTGCGGATATCCTGGGCGTTTCCCCCGGTGATATGGTAGACCTTTTGCTGATTAAAGGCTTACCCTCTCCCACCAATCCGCCACGCATTCAAACGGTAAAAGTCACCGGGATTTTTTCCACAGGGATCTCGGAATATGACAAGTCACTGGCTTATGGTGGATTGGATTTGGGACAGTCTTTTCTAACGGCACCAGGCCGGATTTCTGGCTATCAGGTTCTGCTGGATGATACGGAGTTTACTGAAGAAGTTAGTACCGCTCTTGTGGAAAAGCTGCCATACCCATATTACAGCGTAAGCTGGAAAGACCGGCACTATACACTTTTCAGATGGCTTGAAACGCAAAAGCTTCCTATCATCCTGATCTTTGGGCTGATTGCCCTGGTGGCGGCTGTGAATATTATTTCCACGCTCGTTATGATTGTCCTGGTGAAGGAAAAGGAAATTGCCGTATTGAAATCTATGGGAATGGCATCCCGTCGTATTAAAAAACTATTTCTCATGGATGGCCTGATTATTTCACTGACAGGGTCGGTGCTGGGAGTCCTTTTGTCCCTGTTTATTGAATGGGGACAGATGACGTTTGGATGGTTCACGATTTCATCTGATGTCTATTTTATCGATCGTATACCGGTTTCCATCAGCCCTCTCATTGCTCTGATTGTTATGGGTACGGCTATTTTTCTGGCTCTTATTTCATCTTTTTATCCGGCGGCTAAGGCATCAGCCGTAAAACCGGTGGAAATATTACGCTATGAGTAGACAATCACTGAAAACTGATTTTCTTATTGCCTTCCGTTATTTCAGAACCCGCCGGAAAGTCGGGATGGCTTCTGCCACCTCTCTGATCACTCTGGTAGGTGTAGCTGTCGGAACCATTGCAATTCTTGTGTCCCTGAGCGTTTTGAATGGTTTTAAGGACGTGATAACCCAAAGGACCCGGGATATGGAACCGGACCTGAAAATCCACGTCCGGAGTCTGACTGCAGATGAGCAGAAAGATTTACTGGAGGATCTGGTTAATCAGTTCCCGGAGAATACCTATATGCCGGTCATGGAGCGGAAGGTCATCGCCTCCGGAGCGAAACAGCGCCTGATTCAATTGAAAGGGGTGCAACCCCATACTTTCGATTCCATGATGGGAATAAGTCCTTACCTGGCCTATCAGGATTTTCTGACAAATGATATTACGCAAACTGATTTCCCAGAAATAATCCTGGGAAGCAGCCTGGCCTATGGTCTGGGTGTGACGGTTGGAGATACGGTGACACTTATCAGTCCTGTGGATATTGAAAGTTTTTCCGCACCGGTTCTGAAAGCGATTGTGAAAAACACCTTTGATGTGGATGTCTTTAATTATGACGATATGCTGGGATTTATCCATCTGCTGGATATGCAATATTTTCTGGATGATCCGGGATGGCATGAAATGTATATCCGCTCTGCAGATCCGGATGCCAGGGCGAAGATTTCTTCTTTGTTGCCGGATGGTGTTCCCTGCATCCCCTGGCAGGAAGAACACCGGGAGCTTTTTGCCGCCATGGAGATGGAAAAAAAAGGGACATTTCTTGTCCTGAATCTCATAATCCTTCTGGCAGGATTTAATCTGGTCAGTTCTCTGGTCATGCTTCTGCTGGAGAAAAAGTGGGAAATCGGCATTTTAAAAAGTATGGGACTGCGGGACCGGGATGCTTTCCGGATTTATTTTATATTGTCATGGATAACCGGAGGCATAGGTATGTTGATAGGCCTTTTGGGATCTCTGCCTCTTTTGCTCTGGCAGCAGTTCCGTCCCTTTGTTAAACTTCCCCAGGATGTATATTTTATCACATATCTGCCCGTTCGGGTGATGCTGTCGGATGTAATTTTAACTGTTTTGGTGTTGATTGTCATTATTTCCCTTGCGGGACTTTTGCCGGCCCGGCAATCCGTCAAATTAAAACCTCTGGATTCAATTAAGGTAAAGATGTAGCTATGGCAGAAAAACAGATATTGAATGCTTACGGCATACGGAAAACATACCGCTCCGGACAGGAGACACTTCTGATTCTGGATGATGTCTCCTTAACACTGTATCCGGGAGATTTTGTCTCTCTGATGGGTGCATCTGGTTCGGGGAAATCCACTTTCCTGAATATACTCGGTACCATGGATGCGCCGGATTCAGGACATGTTTTCATTCACGGGACCGATACGGTGGATCTGAAGGAATCGGATCTGGCGGAATTCCGGCGGAAGCACATTGGGTTTGTGTTCCAGTTTCACTATCTGCTCCCTGAATTTTCCATTTGTGAAAATGTGGCCATGCCTCTGATGATTGCCGGGGAATCCCGGGCCCGGGCTCTGAAATCGGCCCTTGAACTCATGGATTATCTGGGAATCGCCGAAAGGCGGAATCATTTTCCGGCGGAAATATCCGGTGGTGAAAAACAACGGGCTGCCATTTGCCGGGCTCTGATTGCACAGCCCGATATTATTTTTGCCGATGAACCCACTGGCAATCTGGACCGGGAAACAGGGGATCAGGTTTTGAATCTTTTTCAAAAGATCAACCGGGATTTAAAGCAGTGTTTCTTTTTGGTAACACACGATGAATCCATTGGTACCATTGCTTCACGGCAATACCTGTTGAAAGACGCAACCCTGATTGAAAAAAAAGGAGAATTGGATTCATGATCATGAGCTCATTTATGCCAGTCCGACTGTTTTGGGGCCGTAACTGTCTGACAGAAAGCACATATCCCTTGAATCAACTTGGCCGAAAAGCCCTGATCGTTACCGGCCGGCACTCTGCTGACAAGAGTGGAGCCCTCAATGATGTACAGACAGTTTTGAAAAATTCCGGTGTTTCTTATGTCCACTTTAATCAGGTGACAGAGAATCCTCTGGTAAAAACAGTTCAGGAAGCGGCAGATTTGTGCATGGAGGAGTACTGTGATTTTATTATTGGTATCGGCGGCGGGAGCCCTATTGATGCTGCCAAAGCCGTGGCTGTGGCCGTTTTTAACAAAATGAAAGCCGGTGATGTGTATGATGTCCGGCGCATTCAGGGTGCTTTGCCTCTCGTGGCTGTGCCCCTGACATCCGGAACCGGTACCGAGGCCACTCCTTTTAGTGTGCTGACGGATGAGCGAAATGGCAAAAAGGCCGGGTTTGGTCACGATTCCATGTTTCCACGTGTTTCCTATTGCGATCCGGCTTATACCCGGACGGTGCCGCCCATTGTTACACGGGATACAGGTTTGGATGCCTTAAGCCACCTGCTTGAAGGTGTTTTCTCCGCTAAAAGAAATGTGACATTATATCCCCTGATACGTCAGGGTGTTTTGGATATCATGCAATGGCTTGAATATGCCATGGAGGATGGAAACGATTTGGAAGCCAGATCCCGGTTGATGATGGCCTCTCTTTGGGGGGGGATGGTCATCGCCCAAACCGGCACAACTCTCCAGCATGCCATCGGTTATCCCCTGACAGTCCGTTATGGGGTAAGTCATGGCCGGGCAAACGGGCTGGTTCTTTCCGCCATATACCGGCTTTATTATCCGGCAGTGAAAAACGCTTTGCACCAGGTTTTTGGTGCCGACGCCTCTTCACTCGGAGACAGGCTTGACAACTGGCTGGCGTCTTTTGCACTGACGGAATCCCTCACCATCTCCCGGGAAAATATTCCGGACATGGCAAGGGAAGTGATGGGCGCCCGGAATATGGCTAATAATCCTCTTTCTGTCAATCCGTCGGATATCGAAGGCCTCTACCACACTCTTTGCTAAAACTTATGACAAAGTGACATATATTATAGTCATTATGACAATTTGATATAATGGCATGGGAATTGTTGCTATATATCATGAATGGAAGAATGTAAAAACAAAAAAACAGGAGATAGATATGGGTAAAATTATTGGAATTGATCTTGGTACCACAAATTCATGTGTCGCAATCATGGAAGGTGGCGAGCCAAAGGTTTTGGTAAATTCCGAGGGCGGACGGACCACCCCTTCAGTGGTTGCGTTTAAGAAAAATGGTGAAAGACTGGTGGGTGCTTCAGCCAAGCGGCAGGCGATTACAAACCCGGCACATACCATTTTTTCCATAAAACGTTTTATGGGCCGCCGGTATCAGGAAGTTGAAACGGAAATCCATGAAGTCCCTTTTAAAGTAGAAAAAGGTCCCAACGATGATGTTCGTGTCCGGGTGGAAGATAAAGTTTTTTCACCACCGGAAATCAGTGCCATGATTCTTCAGAAAATGAAACAGATCGCCGAAGAGTATCTGGGTGAAAAGGTATCAGAAGCGGTTATTACTGTCCCTGCCTATTTTAATGATTCCCAGCGGCAGGCCACGAAAGATGCCGGAAAAATTGCCGGTCTGGAAGTGAAACGGATTATCAATGAACCGACAGCTGCGGCGCTGGCTTATGGACTGGACCGGAAAAAGGAAGAGAAAGTGGCGGTTTTTGACCTGGGTGGTGGAACTTTCGACATTTCTATCCTGGAAATCGGAGATGGTGTATTTGAAGTTAAATCCACAAACGGAGATACTCACCTGGGTGGTGATGACTTTGATCAGAAGCTTATCGATTATCTGGTGTCAGAATTCAAGAAACAGGAAGGGATCGATATATCAAAAGATCCCATGGCAATGCAGAGACTGAAGGAAGCGGCGGAGAAAGCTAAAATCGAGCTCTCTTCATCGATGCAAACGGAAATCAATCTGCCTTACCTTACCGCCGATAATACAGGTCCTAAACACCTGAATATTTCATTGAGCCGGGCGAAGTTCGACCAGCTGACGTCCGAACTGGTTCAGAGGACAAAAGAACCCTGTATGAATGCCCTGAAAGATGCCGGTTTATCCAGCAGTGATATTGATGAAGTTATTCTTGTCGGTGGATCTACCAGAATCCCGGCCGTACAGGAAATGGTGAAATCGATTTTTAAAAAAGAACCCAACAAAACCGTAAACCCCGATGAAGTGGTGGCTGTCGGAGCAGCCATTCAGGGCGGTGTTCTTCAGGGTGATGTGAAAGATGTCCTTCTTCTGGATGTCACACCCCTCTCTTTGGGGATTGAAACTCTGGGAGGTGTCTTTACCAAACTGATTGAACGGAATACTACCATCCCTACAAAAAAATCGGAAATTTTCAGTACAGCCGCCGATAATCAGTCCTCTGTGGAAATTCATGTCCTTCAGGGTGAACGGTCACAGGCAGCCTATAATAAAACGCTGGGTCGGTTTATTCTGGACGGAATCCCACCGGCTCCCAGAGGTATTCCCCAAATCGAAGTGACATTTGATATCGATGCCAATGGTATTCTAAATGTCTCAGCCAAAGACAAAGCCACCGGTAAAGAACAGAATATCCGGATTGAAGCCTCAAGCGGACTCACGGAACAGGAAATCGAGAAAATGAAACGGGAAGCAGACGCACATGCTGCTGAAGATGAAAAATGGAAGAAAGTGGTTGAACTTCGGAACCAGGCAGATACACTCATTTATCAGACCCGGAAGCAGTTTGACGAACTGGGTGACAAACTGACCGCTGATGAGAAGAAACCGGTTGAGGAAGCATTGAGTGAACTTGAAAAAGTCAAAGACAGCAGTGATCCGGATCTTCTGAAGAGCAAAATTGATGATGTGACACAAAAAATGATGAAAATATCCGAGAAACTCTATCAGCAGGCCCGTCAGCAGGAAGGAGCTCCCGGTGCTGAAGGTGCAGCAGGTGCCGGACCGGCCGGAGGAGAAAAAAGCGCCGGCGGTGATAGCGCTGAAGAGCCTGTTGAAGATGCAGATTTTGAAGTCGTTGACGATCAGAAATAAGTCACCTGAAATTATCAAATATCCTGTGCAAAGGGCGGTTCAACCGCCCTTTTTGTTTACTATGATTCTCTTTTTCTTTAGCTTACATGGATAAAGAAGAAACGATATGGAACAGAACAAAACACACCATCCTCACCATTATCCCCCCAAAACTGTTATTCCTTTTATCCTGGTTATTTTACTGGGGCTTTTTGTGGTGGTTCTTTTCAATCCCGGGCTTTGGTTTAAACCACTTTCAGGATATATGACCCGGAAACTGGAACAGCATCTGAATGCGGAGTTTTTTATCGGGTCTGTTGAAGGAAATTTCAACCGGGCGATCTATGTCGATTCCCTCCAAATCCAGAATCATGATCAGACGTTTTCCTTTTATGCGGACAGTGTGTCTTTTTCCTATAAAAATATTGTGTTCCTGGCCATGACCCGCACCATTGATACACTCAGCCTGGTCAATCCGGTTCTGAAATCAGGTCCTGCCTTTTCCCAACAACCTGATGAAAATATTGCAGCCACCCTGGTAAAAGTCCTTGATGAATTTCCCGCCCTGAAAATCAATACCCTTTCCATTCAGCATGGACAGATAATCCGGTCGCAGCCGGAGGGTAAAACACTTCAAATACATGATGTATCAGGTGACTTTTCCGTCAATAACCGGGGATCAACAACCCGGCTCGATGCCCGGTCCCTCTCGTTTATGATTCCGGAAGAAAAACTGGGAGTGGATAGTCTGAAATTTTCCGTGTCCGCTTTGAAGGGTCTCGTGAAGGTCCAAAATCTTACAGCCTGGTTTGATGGGATGCAAATGGATCTCTCGGGAAAGTTTCAGCCTGCTCAAACCCTTCCTTTCAAAGGGGAAGTCCTTCTTCAACAGTTCCGTCCCGCCCGCTGGATTCCCCGCTTTGAAGCCTACCCCGAAGATGTACTGGATATTCTCGTGGATTTTTCGGGAAACCGGAGCCATCTGTGGGGAAATTTTTCTCTCCAGGGTGTCCTGACTCACGAAATTCTTCGCCAGTGCGAAGGAAATATCCGCCTTCTCCATGACAAAATGGAACTTAATCATGTGGCGTTTAAGAACACATATCTTGATGCCATGATCCGGAGCTTTAGTTTTGATCACGGGTCTCTTTACCTGGATAGCCATATTGACCGTATCAGCTTCCCTAAAGAATTCCCCCTTTCTGATATGACAATTGCCGGTGATGTGACAGCTTCAGGACGTCTCCCTGATTCCCTCATGATTTATTACGGATTATCCGGAAATTACAAACAGGAATTTTCTATTGATGCCATTGAAGGTCAAGTCCTCTTTCAGAATCAAAACCTGTTTTTTGCCGATACAACAAGGATACGTCTTCCGGGTCTGGCTTTGGATCTCCAGGGTTACATAGATTCCTTGTCTGCATTGGATCTCCGCTTTGATATGATGGCAGATGACTTCCGGCATGATCTGAACACGACAGACCGGCTGGAGCTGGGAGATGCTAGGATCCAGGGGCGCCTTCAGGGGAAACTGTCTAATCCTGATATCTCTGCGATTTATCTCATCAATGATGCTTCGATGAATGATTACCGGGTTTTCCGCGCCCGGGGTGCAGCATCGGTGGCCCAAATAATGAGCCATTCCTCCGGGAACTTTTATATGGACCTGAGCGGACTTGAAATTCCACCCTATACTATCAATAATGGCGATGTCTTCCTTGAATTTAAAAATGATACGGTCCTGATTAATTCCTTATCACTCAATACACATGAAAACCGTATGGAATTTGTGGGGAAACTGACCCTGGACAGCTTGTTGATGATTCAGGAATTTGCAGCGAACATCCAGGGTAATGATCTCTTTCTCCAATCCCCTTTTTATATTGATCTCAGGCAGAATCAGGTGGATGTTTCACCGGTGTCGATGCAGTTTAATGAAGGGTTTCTTAAAGGAGAAGGTTCCTGGGACTCCTCCCGGCGATTCCGTGTCAAGATTCAGGGTGAATCCCTGGATTTATCCCAAATACTGTCAGTGGGATCCTACCCGGTGGATGCCGGCGGCCTGACGAATTTTCAGGTTGAATTATCAGGATTGCAGGAGAATCCGGCCCTCCAATTTGAAGGACGTGTGAAGGATTTTACCTATGGCCAATATCATTTTGAAGATCTTGCAGCGAATTTTACCTACAAGGATTCACTACTGGTACTAAAAAAAGCCGGTATTGCCCAAAATCCCAGGGATTATATCAACCTCTTCGGGCAATTTCCCCTGTATTTAGGCTATGAAAAGGACCTCCTGCTGACTTTTCCAAAGGATGATCCCTTTTCCCTGACCCTGGAGATCAATCAGTTTTCCACCGGTATCTTTTCTTCCCTCCACAAGGCCATACAGGAGATGAATGGACTGGCAAATGGCGTGATTACGGCCGGTGGATCCTACCGGAATCCGAAAATCCTATGGAATGTGACCCTGGAGGATTTTCGTCTGAATGGATTTGCTTTTGACAGGATCCTGTCCCGCTTGTCGTATAAAAATCAAAAAATATCCATAGAAAACGTTGATCTGATCACTGAAGCCGGATCTTATTCCATGAGCGGATTTTATCCTGTGGATTTGAGCTTTTTACCGGTTTCCCGGCGGGTTCATCCCCAGGATAGCTTGTCAATCCGCCTGGAAGGGAAGGACGGAACCTTGTTTTACCTGGAACCCCTGATCAAGGTTTTGGAAGGTTCGCAGGGAACCTTTATCACAGAACTTGAACTTAGCGGTTCTCCCTTGAAACCAGCTCTTAATGGCCAGCTTGTTCTGGAAAAAAGCACTTTGACACTTAAAGACCTCCTGAATCCGATCCGGAATGTTGAGGGGATTTTTCGTGTGCAGGATAATTTCATTGATGTGAATCTCAAGGGGAATATGGAAAAAGAAGATACCCGCCTGTTTAATCTGGGCAGGAATGTCGCTAAAAACCGTAATGTAACCATGACAGGCCGGATCGATATTCAAAACATCGTGAGTCCTGTCCTGGATTTGCACCTGACAGGAAAGAATATATACATCCGGAGCCTGAATGACCGGATCGATCTGATCGGGGACGGGGATATTACCTTGCGTGGCCGGGATACCCTGAGGGCGGAGGGGATTTACGCTGCCAGGGAAGGGGTGTTGAATTTTGACTTTAAGCCATCGGTCCAGAAAAGGTCCCGGCAGAACCAAAAAAAATTTTTTGAATATATCCTTGAAATCCCCGCGAATGGCAATGTCTTTTTGCGGAATGAGTTGATTGATGCCGAACTGGAAGGGGATATCGTTTTGGAAAAGCGGGCAAACGAACCTCAGATTCTGGCCGGCAATCTGTCTGTACGCTCAGGTAAGTTTTACTACTACAGCGCTATTTTTGATATTGAATCCGGTGAAATCTCTTTTGATCCCTATGCCAACAACATCACACTGAATTTTCGGGCCGTTACACCGGTTTTGGACGGCTCAAACCAAGTGATTGCTACCCTGACGGGAGATGTGGATAAGCCGACCATCCAGCTGTCAGATGAGAAAAATATGTTCACCTCACAGGCTGAAATCATTCAATTGCTGACGACAGGGACTGTCAGTAACGGTCAGTTTGTCTCAGGGGCTGCCCAGAGTTACCTGGAAACGATTTTTAAAAAAGAACTTGAACGCACCGCCAGTGAATGGGGTGGATTTGAACGGGTGGATCTGAAATCCCAGGGATCCCTCTTTGAAAACCCCAACCTGGATAGTCTGACGATTTTATTGGAACGACGAATCGGAAAGGATTTGTATTTGAGCTATGAACAGGCTTTGAGCAATAATAACACGAACAGAAATATTGAACTGGAATACAGACTGAACCGGAATTTTTCTATCATCGGGGAAGCTGATGATGAGAGTGTTTCCTTTTCATATCGGATTCGGTTTCAGTATTAGAGGATGATGTGAACCGATACAATTTCTTTTTACCTGTGATGTTGTTTTGTATTCTGGCGGGGGTTTTGTATTCCTCCGATTTTCAGTATCAGGACAAAACGGTAGGCCGTGTGGAATTCAGCGGACATGAGTATTTTAGCGAGCGGGATTTGAAACGGATGACCTCTATTCAATCCGGTGGATTATTCAGAAAACGGCGGCTTTTTAACCGGCGTGTGTTGAACCGGGACCTTGAGGAAATTCAGCGTAACTATATTGCCGAAGGGTTTTTACAGTGCCGGATTTCCGATTCCCTGGTACTGACGGACAAAAACCGGGTGAATATTACCATTGAAATACATGAGGGTCCCCGTTTTTATGTGAATACCTTCGAAATCAGGGGGAATACACTCATCTCTGACGCCGAAATCATGTCCATGATGAACATCAAGCCCGGTGATCCTTTCAAACCATTTGAATACCAACGGGGACTTCAGTTGATTAAGGATGAATACGGGACCATGGGACGTCCCTTTGTGACGATTGAAGAACAGATCCGGGAAGATGTGCAGATGGATATCAGTCTTCTTATCGATGAGGATGCCGTGTATTCTGTGGATAAAATTGAAATCACAGGTAATACATCAGTCCTGGAAAAAACCATCCGGAAGGAAATCCTTGTGGAACCGGGGGATATCTTCAATCTGGAGGATATTAAAAAAAGCCGCGTGCACATTTTTGAATTGGGGACATTTAACAGTGTGAACATCATTCCGGTGAACCGGAATCCTGACAGCCTGACGGTGGGGCTGCGCATTCGTTTATCCGAATCCCTGCCACGGCGCTGGGATGCAAATATTGGTATCCGACAGGGGCGGATAGCCGAGTTGAACCAGACCTATCTCTATACACAAGTGGATTGGTTGCATAAAAATCTCTTCCACCGGGCCAGACGATTTCAAGCGAAGGGGAATTTTGGTGTTGTATGGGATCAGGAAACTTTTTTCAGAAAGAGTATACCCTCCTATGGGGTGGACCTGTCCTATACCCGTCCCCGGATTTTATCCATGCGTTTTCCCACAACCTTTAAAGTGTATTACAACAAAGATGTTTATTCTCCTTTTACCCAGAATATTGATGAAAATGATGAGCTCATCACCACTGGTGTGGAAGTCTCATCGTTGTGGAAACTGGAGCGGAAACTTAATACCATCGCCAGTTTTTCCCTTCAGAGTGTTGAAAGTATTCTCTCAGAAGAAAAAAGTGAAATTCAGCGCCGTTTAAGCTGGCAGATCCGTTTTGACAACCGGGACAATTTTCTGTTCCCGCGGAAGGGATGGAATATGGATGGCGATTTTCAATGGGTCAAAGGTATTTCCGGAAGCCCGACGGATTATTACCGGTGGGATATATCCGTCAGCAGATATCTGCCTGTTTTTGAAAGGCTTGTGTTAGCGGCCCGCGTGGAAACGGGATTTATTGACAATCAGGCGGACAGGCCTCCATTGATTGTGATGTACCGGATGGGAACAGAAACCACGGTGAGGGGCTGGTCCCAGTCCATCGGACGGGAATTTGAAACACCGGATGGCCTGATTGTCTATGCCGATTATGCAAAAGCACTGGCAAATGTAGAACTGAGAATCAACCTTCCCTGGAATTTTGGTCTGGAATTCTTTGCGGATGCAGGACATCTGCATGAAACATATCGGAGTGTGTGGAATTTGGACCAATTCTATGTGAGTGTGGGTCCGGGTATCACTTATTCCACCTTTATCGGCCCTATTCGCCTTGAATTTCCCTTTGTCATTACAGATCCCAGTGGACGATTCCAGCGATGGGATCAACCGGAAAAACACTTTATTATCGCCCTTTTATTTGCTTTTTGATTTCGTTAATATTCGGAACAATTTACAGGCTTCAAACTATAAAACGGTGATGTTCAAAGGACTAATACGAGCGAGAGGAAAATTATGAGAAAAGCACTTCCCGTGATACTGACACTATTACTTTTGATTGCAGCCTCCTGTGACAGGCGCAGCCCCGATCAATTGCTTGAAGATGCAGAAGTCAATCTGACGCAGGAAAAGTATGATGAGGCCATACAAGACCTGCAAGGATTGCTTAAAAAGTATCCGGTTCATGAAAAAGCAGCAGAAAGTGCCTACCGGATTGCGGAAATTCACATGAATAAACGCCAGAAAATTGAAGATGCAATAGACGCTTTTATTTATACGGCTGATGAATATCCTGATACAGAATTTGGTCCCAAGGCCCGTTTTATGGCAGGATTTCTTCTCGCCAATAATACAGACCGCCTGGATGAAGCGAAAAAGGTTTATGAGGATTTTCTGAAAGCCTATCCGGATCATGAGTTGAGTATGGCAGTAACCTTTGAAATTGAGAATTTGGGTAAACCCTTGGATAATATTCCTCAGCTGAAACCCATTCTCCATGAGAAAGAAGCTTCTCAAAGAGCCCAAAATCCTGACAGGAAGTAAACCATGGATTTCAACATTCAGTTACTGAACCAACAAATTCAGAAAGAGAGTGCTTTTGTTGAGGATATTCTGGCAGAATTGCGAAAGGTGATTGTGGGTCAGGATATCATGATTCGCCGCTTGTTAACAGGATTGCTGGCTGATGGTCATATACTGCTGGAAGGAGTTCCCGGACTGGCCAAGACCCTGACAGTAAACTCCCTGGCCCTGAGTATCAAGACACTTTTTCACCGGATACAATTTACACCGGACCTACTGCCTGCTGATTTAATCGGAACGTTGATATACAATCAAAAAACATCTGGTTTTGAGGTGAAAAAGGGGCCGATTTTTGCAAATATCATTCTGGCCGATGAAATCAACCGTTCTCCTGCCAAGGTCCAGTCCGCCCTGCTGGAAGCCATGCAGGAAAGGCAGGTCACCATCGGTGACAACACATACAGGCTGGAAGAACCTTTCCTGGTTCTGGCAACCCAGAATCCGATTGAACAGGAAGGAACCTATCCGCTTCCGGAAGCTCAGGTAGACCGTTTCATGTTGAAAATCCGGGTGACATATCCTTCAAAAGAAGAAGAGATGAAAATCCTGAATCTGATGACGGGTGCCCAATTGCCAAAACGTGTGAAGGCGGTTGTGACTCCTGAACAAATTATTCAGGCCAGGGAAGTCATCCGGGGAATTTATGTTGATGAAAAAATTCACAAATATGTAACGGATCTTGTATTTGCCACCCGGTATCCGGAAGAGTACGGTCTGGATAATTTGAAGCCCCTCATTGATTTCGGGGCGTCTCCCCGGGCTTCCATAAACCTGGTGAATGCAGCCAAAGCCAATGCTTTCCTGGATCACCGGGGATACGTCACACCCGAGGACATCCGGGAACTGGGCGCAGATGTTTTACGTCACCGGATTATTCCCTCCTTCGAGGCGGAAGCGGAAGAAATCACAGTTGAAGATATGATTCGAAATATTTTCGAAGTAATCCCCGTTCCCTGATCTATGCTGTCCGGAGAAATACTCAGGAAAGTCAGACAAATTGAGATTCAGACCCGGCGGGCTGTCAATGAGGTCTTTGCCGGGGAGTATAAGTCTGTTTTCCGCGGTCAGGGGATGGAATTCTCCGAGGTCCGCGAATATCAGATCGGTGACGATATCCGCCGGATAGACTGGAATGTAACAGCCCGCTTTTCCCATCCCTATATACGAATCATGGATGAAGAGCGTGAACTGACAGTCTATTTTGCCGTGGATATCTCTTCATCTACCCAATTTGGAACAGCTGAGCAATTTAAAAGTGAACTGGCTGCGGAAGTGTGCAGTGTGCTCTCTTTTTCTGCTATCCGGAATGGCGATAAAGTGGGTATGATCAGTTTTAACGACCGGATTGAAAAGTATATTCCTCCCCGGAAAGGGAAATCCAATGCTATGCGGGTGATCCGGGAAATCCTCTTTGGTGAACACCGGGCCGGTAAAACAGATATCAATGGTTCTCTCCAGTATCTGTTCAGAGTCGCCCGGAAAAAAAGTGTTGTTTTCATCGTCAGTGATTTTTACGACCTGGATTTTAACCAGTCCCTTAAACCCCTGGCCAATAAACACGATGTGATCCTCCTGCATGTAGTGGATCCTATCGACAGAGCATTGCCGGATCTGGGATTCATCACCTTTATGGATCCTGAGAGTGGGGAAATGCGGATTGTTGATACAGGGGATAAAAATATCCGCGAACAATATGCCCTGGCTTTTGCAGAACGGTCTGTACGACTGGATAAAATGGCGAAAAATGCAAAAGCCGATCTTATTACACTCCACACCGATCAGTCCTATCTGGAACCTCTGGCGAATTTTTTCAGAATGAGGGGGAAGCTATTTCATTGAAACCTGTCTGTTACTTCTACGGTATCCTTTTCCTTGTCTCCGGTTTATGGGCGCAAAATATCTCAACCCATGTTGAACCGGACAGTGGATATATCGGAGATGCATTTACCGTAACATATTCCATTACCCTGCCGGATCAGGCACGGATTGAGCCTCCCCGCTTTGAAGAATCAATCCCGGATTTAAGATTACTATCCCAATCCTCCGATACCCGTTTTGATGAAGGGCAGTATACCCGGATTTTTACCCTTCAGGTTACCGCCTTCGATACGGGTTACCAGATAATTCCTGCTGTCCCATTTAAAATTCAGCAAGAAGGCGACAAATCCTTTAAAACCATCAGCAGTGATTCGATGCGTATCAGAATCCTTTCAGCCATCCCAAAGGTTCAGTCCCCGCCTGAAGTCTATGAACCCCTGCCCGTTCCCCTCTTTACTTTGCGTCAGAAAATAATCCTGGCTCTTCTTCTGGTCCTTTTGATTCTTGCAGTTATTTGTATCTTTCACCGG
>LDZT01000014.1_pt1 | contig 26639 bp, 23 predicted proteins | sample 615521 | NCBI WGS metagenome assembly LDZT01 (sample SAMN03408292, study PRJNA278302) | terrestrial metagenome | isolation source: oil reservoir sample SB1 | place: USA: Alaska, North Slope, Schrader Bluff formation | collected 2011-09 | reverse complement strand
TCGAGGCCATCCACATCAGCGGCGAGGGGATGAGCGCGGGCTCCGAGATCCTGATCCAGATCAGCGACCACCGCCTGAAGGTCGCCGAGGTGCCGATCCGGGTCCGCTACGACATCGAGGGGACCTCGAGCGAGAACCCGGTCTCCCACGGCGTCGGGGTGCTGATGAACATCGTCAAGTTGATCAGCTTCCGCCGGCCCCTCACCTTCTTCGGGATCCCGGGGACGCTCTTTGCGCTCCTGGGGATTGGTGCGGAGATCTACACCTTCTCCGAGTACTACCGCACCGCCCAGTTCCACTACATCGTCTTCACCGGCGGGTTCTCGATGCTGATCCTCGGGCTGCTGCTGGCGACCGTGGGGATCATTCTGTACTCGCTTGCCCATATGATGAACGGCAAAACTGCGGGGTGTGACTAGATGAGTGAGTGGCGGAAGAAGATCGAGATTTCAGCACAAAGACTGTCTGTATACGGTTACTACGGTTTAAATTTCCTAGCGAAGAAACTTTTTCATAAGGGCGGTAGCCCGGTACAGAATATTCTGTACTACCCCCCAGTAAAGGATTTACAAACGCTTTCGGACTTAGTGAATCGTGCCTCTTGGTATCTTCCCCAATCTCTACATGCACAGCCTCGTATTGAAATTGGGGTCCCTGATAGTTTAATCGACACCGATCTGAGTTCGCTGCCTGCTCCTATAACTCAGAAAAGATACATCAATGCTAATGGGAATATCCACTTGAATAGAGAGAATGAAATCGATTTATCGAAAGCGGATGCTATATTGCTGTGGGACAAGACGCAGAGATACTCACTTCCTGTAATTCGAAACATTGACAGAGTTTACGTTGTAGATCCAACATATTACTTTTCAGTAGAGGCAGAAACATATCAGCGGATGTATTACAGAACATTGAGTCCTACTTGTCTCGAATATTATGATAAACTGTTTAAAGAAAATTACCGTAATCTGCTAAATGAAGCAGGAGACTATGACAAAGGGTATGTTTTTGGATCTGGACCGACACTCGAACAACATGCTCTCGATTTCAGTTATGACGACGGTTTTAGAGTAATTTGCAATAGTATTGTTAAAAATACGAAAATAATGCAGCATATTAACCCACATGTACTGGTCTTCGGAGATGCACAACATCATGCCAGTCCATGTAAGTATGCCGCGACGTTCCGTCAGACCGTCCTTGATAAGCAGAAGGAATTTGGATTCTATATACTGACTAAAGACTATTTTGCCCCGTTATTGTTAGCGCACTATCCGGGGCTCAAAGATAAAATTATTGGAATCGAAGCTCCAGGTGTCTGGGATTTGTCTCTTCGCGAGATATTAAGGATGATCGTGCTTCGACCCCATAAGATCCCATGGTTCGACAAGATCCCCGGGCATGAAGAGGCATTTAACTTCCCTACAATAGATAAGTTCTACGTCAGAAGTGCGGGAAGTGTCTTACCTTCGTACATGATCCCTCTGGCATCTGCAGTTTGTAAAGATGTCTATGTTATAGGTGCAGACGGCCGGGATCCGAATGGCAGGAAACCGGATGAAACGTATATCTGGAGTTATAGTTCTTCTTGTCAGTTCGATAATGATCTCATGAAAACGGCATTCGAGACGCATCCTGCTTATTTCAGAGATCGCCCTTTTACTGAGGTTATGGACATCTATTGCGACAACTATGAGGAATTGATTGAATATGGTGAGCATGCAGGTAAAAAGTATCACTCACTCACCCCTTCATTTATTCCAGTGTTAGCCCAGCGGTTCGCACGCCGAGAAAAACCCAATTAGACCGAAAAATGATGTGATTTAATGGACAGCAGACCGACCCCCGAGTGCTCAATCATCATTCGCAGTTATAATGAACAGAAGCACATTGGCAAGTTACTCGCTGGGATAGCACAGCAAGCAAATAAAAATCATGAAATAATTCTTGTCGATTCAGGGTCAACCGATGCAACATTATCTATCGCATCCAGATATCCGGTGAGAACTGTCTATATCTCACCCGAAGAATTCTCTTTCGGAAGGGCTCTCAATTTGGGTTGCAAAGCCGCTCGTGGCAAGTATCTCATCTTTATCAGCGCTCATTGCTGGCCTGTATATAACAATTGGCTGGAGTGTTTGATTGCTCCGTTCAAGGATCCAGCAGTTGCACTGACCTATGGAAAACAGGCAGGGGATACATCAACTAAGTATTCAGAGCACCGAATTTTCTCGAGCTGGTTCCCGGATCATTCATGTCTTGATCAGGGTCATCCATTCTGCAATAACGCGAATTGTGCTATAAGGAAGGATATCTGGGAAGTCTTACCTTATAATGAAGAGTTAACGGGATTAGAAGATCTTGATTGGGCAAAGAGGGCTATAACAATGGGTTATCATATCGCCTACTCTGCCGAAGCTGAAATTATCCATGCTCATGAAGAGACACCTGAAAGAATCTATAATCGGTATCGGCGTGAAGCGATTGCCTTAAAACAGATCATCCCTAGCGAACATTTTGCCTTCTGGGATTTCGTTCGTCTTTTCCCGATTAACGTGGTGGCCGATTGCTATAGGGCGTTAACAGAAAGGGTGCTACTTCGGAATTTGAAGGCCATAATTCAATTTAGATATATGCAGTTTATGGGCACTTACCGAGGGTTTGCGCACCGTGATCCAGTACCTCAGAGTTTAAAACGGATATTCTACTATCCAAACGGTCAGTTTCACTCTAAAGAGCCATTCCCAAAAACAGGGATAACAAACAGGATAGATTACAGTGCTATTGAGGTCGGATCCGCGAATGAGAAGCATTATTGATATATCCCTTCCACTGGACTCGAGTCTCCCTATCTGGCCAGATAGTACTGGCGTCGCCGTTGAGCGTGTGCGGGATCTGAACAAAGGTGACTACGTAAATAACTCCCATCTCTCTTGTGATGTCCATGCAGGCACCCATATCGATGCTCCGCTCCATCATTTGGCAGATGGTGCCAGTGTAGACCAAATAGCCTTAACGGATCTCATCGGTGAGGTGTATGTCATAGAGTTACTTCACACCGAAATAATTACCAGAGAGATCCTTGAAGGGCTGCCGTTACCTGGGAATGCTCAGAAACTGCTTATTAAGACACGAAATTCCCGCTTATGGGAGGGGAAATCCAACGTTTTCAACCCTTCATACGTAGCCTTAACTCCAGATGCTGCAGAATGGATCGTTGATAGTGGAATCCGTCTTATAGGTATAGATTATCTGTCGGTGGAGCCATTTAATACAGGCTCCCAAACACACAAAATACTCCTGAATGCTGGAGTCATTATACTTGAGGGTTTAAACCTTTTCCACGTTCATCCTGGCACGTATGAACTAATCTGCTTGCCTATTAAACTGATCGGGGCAGAAGGAGCGCCTGCAAGGGTTATTCTCAGAATGTTAGAGTGAGGAAATTAGAATGAAAGGTAAGGTTGTAGCAGTTGTTCCGATGCGGCACAACAGTGAGCGGGTTCCGGGTAAAAACTATAGGATGTTTGGGAGCAAACCACTGTATCATCACATCATTAGTTCGCTTCTATCGTGCCCATCTATCAGTGAGGTAGTAATAGATACGGATAGCCCTACAATCCTGGCTGATGCTGAGAAGTGCTTTCCACGTGTTATAATCCTTGAACGGCCGGAGCACCTCCGTGCTGGGACTATACCTATGAATGACGTATTGATGAACTCCATCAAACAGGTTGATGCAGACTTCTATCTCCAGACACACAGTACAAACCCTCTGCTTACAACAAAGACAATAACTGCCGCAATAGAGGGATTTAAGCAAAATTTCCCGTTATATGACTCGCTCTTTTCGGTTACGCGATTGCAGACACGTTTATGGGACGGGCTTACTCGCGCAATAAACCATAACCCCGCGATTTTATTGAGAACACAAGATCTGCCACCGACGTATGAAGAAAATTCCTGCCTCTACATCTTCACGCGAAGTGTTCTCGAATCGAGGCACAATCGGATCGGTGAACGTCCATTGATGTATGAAATTGATCCGATTGAAGCGTGGGATATAGACGAGGAACTGGATTTCCGTATTGCTGAATTTCTCTATAAGGAGCGTGAAAGTTAGTATGTCACTGAAGGTATTGGTTTCCTGTCCTCATCTGCAACGGACTATTGATAACTATCGGGATTTATTTTCACAGAATGATATCGAGATTGACCTGCCCGAGGTAGATCAAAACCTATCTGAAACAGATTTGATAAATATAATCGATCAGTACGATGGCGTGATAGCAGGCGACGACGTATTCTCTGAAAAGGTTTTGCTTAACGCATTGAAACTTAAGGCCATTTCGAAATGGGGGATTGGAGTCGATTCTATTGACCTTGAGGCTGCAAAGCGGCTAGGGATACAAGTCTCTAACACTCCCAATGTTTTCGGGGACGAGGTTGCTGATCTCGTGATTGGATACATCATCCTCCTTTCAAGAAAAATGCATCTGATAGATAGGTCTGTTCGAAATGGCCTTTGGAAAGACGCCCAAATTCGGGGCATCTCTCTTAGAGGAAAAACGCTCGGTGTAATTGGTGTAGGGAGTATTGGCAAGGCGGTTGTCGAGAGAGCTAAAGCACTTGGAATGATCACCCTTGGATACGACGTCTATCCGATATCCGAGTCATTCGTGAAACAAACCGGCCTTAAGCAAGTCACTCTCAATGAATTGCTACAAAATGCGGACTTTATATCCTTGAATTGTAACTTAACCCCAGGAAATAAACATATGCTCAGTAAAAAAGAATTCGATATGATGAAATCTCCGGTGTACATCATTAATACCGCAAGAGGGGCTTTAATTGACGAATCCTCTCTAATCCAAGCATTAGCCGAGGGGAAAGTAGCAGGGGCTGCGCTTGATGTCTTCGAGCATGAACCTCTCCCGGGTGACAACTCTCTCAGGCAATTTGAGAATTGCATATTTGGTGCCCATAACAGTTCAAACACCTATGAAGCAATACTAAGGACAAACGAATTAGCAATTAAGAATTTATTTGCAGGTCTTTCCGAGGGTTCAAACCATGAGTAAGGTCGTCCTCATAACCGGGGTATCAAGCGGGATTGGCAATGCCACTGCTAAACTCTTCACCCAGGAGGGCTGGCACGTAATTGGTGTATCACGCACGAAGGCAAACCATATTGATGGTGTCGATCATTACATTCCTGCTGATGTATCAAAGATTGAGGATCTAGACCGTGTATTTAATGAAATAAAATCCGAAGAGGGCCGAATTGACTCACTAGTAAACAATGCTGCTCTCCAGATCTGCAAACCCATTCTTGAAACAACCGTAAATGAATGGGATGCTGTATTTAATACAAATGTCCGCTCGGTTTTCTATTGCTCAAAACTGGCTCATCCGTTGATGGCCGGGAAGGGTGGCTCAATTGTGAATGTCAGTTCAGTCCATGCCATTGCTACATCGGCAAACATTGCAGCATACGCTGCTAGTAAAGGAGCTATTAAGACACTAACTCAAAATCTAGCGATCGAGTTTGCACAGGATAATATTCGGGTAAATGCTGTCTTGCCTGGTGCGGTTGACACACCTATGTTGCATGCAGGGCTTAATCGTGGTCATATAATACGGTCCCATACGTCTACTCAGATCCAAGAACTATCCGATAGGACTGTGTTAAAACGAATTGGATCCTCGAAAGACGTTGCAGAAGGGATACTCTTTTTAGCTGATGGCACGAGATCTCCGTTTATTACAGGTCAAGCTATCGTTGTTGATGGAGGCGCTACTGCAAAACTGAGCACAGAATGAAATTTAACTTTTAACTGTTTATACGATGATGTATAGTCGCGGATGATCACAGAGAACGGCCCTCGTTCCTAGAAAGAGCGATATAAAATTTAAACTGTTGGGCATTCATAATATGGATATAGACAGTAAGATCTTCTCTATAACCTCGATCAATGATATATCCATTTCTGGGGAGTGAAAGATGAAAGTATTGATGATTGGCAGTTATCCTACGGAAGGATGTGGGATATCTAAATACACCGGAGAATTACTTGAATCTCTTATCGAGTATGACATTAATGTAATATCCAAGCGAATATTCTTTTTTAAAGATAAACTGACCCTCTTTAAGTGGATAAGGATACTAAGTATGATTGTTCGGGATAGACCGGATATAATCCATACACAGTACACTCCTCCTATTTGTGGGCCGTACTTCCCCATTTTCCTCGTGCTGTCGCGTTTCCTATTTAGAGATAAAGTGAAAGTGGTCATTACTGCACACGAGAAGCCAAGCACCTATTATAGGCACCTAAATAGCCCAACACGGGTTTTATTCAAGGCATATGAACGAACTGTGTTATGGTCCTGTAATGCGGTAATTGTTCACACTGATGAGCATAAATCTGAGATACTAGAAAACTATACGATTGAGAATGGTAATATCTGGACGATACCCCATTGTGTTATGGACTACATACCCCCAGATGATGATATAACTAAGCGTTTAGTGGACAAAAATAATCTCAGCAATCGATGTATCATAACGACTTTAGGCTTTATTCGCCCTAGTAAGGGGATAGAGTTTTTATTTGAGGCCATATCGAAAATAAGACATTATCGTGACATTACCCTCATTGTTGCTGGCGCAACGACAGATCGTAGTATCGATTATTTAAATCGGCTAAAAGAACTATCGGAGCGACTTAAAATTGATGATATAGTTTTATTTACTGGACATCTAACTGATGAAGAAATCCCATCTTTATTATCGATCTCGAACGTTATAGTATTACCATATTTATATGCCACGCAAAGTGGTGTACTACATCGATCAGTTCCGTACGGCAAACCCCTCATAACTACAAATGTAGGGGGTCTTGGTGAAACTGTAAAGAAGTACAACATAGGGGAGTTAGTATCTCCAGGGGACAGTGAAGCTCTTGCTGAAGCGATACTGAAAGTGCTTAGTGTACCAGAGCTTGCTGAAGAATATCGAAGCAATTGTCTGAAAATGGCGAAAGAATTGTCCCAATCCGAGATTGCTAAAATGCATGCCACATTATATTATTCAACCGCTAACTCTTGATCCAATATTATGTTGGCATAACATATTTTGACACCGTAATCAGTCCCCCTGTGAAAATTGAATTGGCCATTAATCTTACATGCATTGTATAAAGGGAGGCGCAAGAGCATGAACCTCTCGGTGTTTATCCGAGATTGTCCTTCTGAACGAACTCGTTACAGAAGAGTTACTGAATGATCGCACGGATTACGCCCGAATGGGGGTGACCGTGTAAACATTGTTGATGAACTGTACCCACAAAGATGTTGGTCAAGAAAATCTCTGATTTCCACTATGTCTCAATCAGAAGGTTTTCGGATATCTTGAATGATGAAAGGCCTTGATGACCTTTTTTGGTATCCCTCAAGAGACCCGCTGAACTGGAATTATCTTACTTGTTCATGGATGCTTTGTATTATAGAGTTAGGAAGAACCATGGTACATCACTAAGCCCTCCTAGTGATAGTCAATGCGCGTGAGGGGTAACGTCTCAGTTTTCTGTAGTCTGCCTGCGTTCTGTCTCCTCACCTGACCCGGCAATCCCCATCGTCAAGCACCTTCGGGCCCACATTGGGCCCCCTTTTCGACGTCTATCGAGATAGACAACAGCCCGATGGACATCGACGAGGGGTGGATCACCAGCTTTCTACTAGTAAAGAAGGCCTGATCGAGTGGAAGGGACAGAGCACAGGCTGGTTAAAAGATATCTGAGGTATTTTGGGAAGATAATACACTATTTGTGAGCGAATACATGCGGTGTGCATGGTGTTGCCAAAAGGGCGTTAAGGATTATCTACAATATATATTCGAGTATGAGTTACAATATATCTTGTCCATATCTTGGACGATTGGATGGTAATTCACATACTCTCTAGCTAAGATGGTTCCTTCATGCTTATGTATTGCGATGGAGTTCGACTCTATATTATATTTTCCAATCATGAGATAATTATTCCTTAAATTGCTATTTGTGGGGATATGTTGATCCGAAAGAGTCTGAGCATCTCGACCCACAAGACGTAGAAACAATAGCCATCTCATGCCATCGGCATAAAATTTGCCTTCAGGATTTGTACTTACAGTCCATTTTGCTGCTAGTATTTCAGGCTCACTAAAAATCGGCCGGTCAAGATCGCTATTTAGGGCAAAGGATGTTGAATCATCATGAGCAAATTCATATATCCATCCACAATTAAACAACAAAAATAGGCCAATGAATATAGAAAATAACTGTAGAGGTCGCTTTGAACGGTAGGGAAAACCCTTGAAAACAGAAAATACTGCAAGTCCCCCAACAACGCAAAATGGGGCCAGAAATATGAGGCAGATCTGGTAAAGTCGAGAGGTGTTAAGCGCACTTGCGAAGTACGGGAGGACAACTCCCCCTACACAAATACACAGAGCGCCAAATGCCATGACAAGGTACCTAATATCAAACTTGACCTCTTTGTGGTGCACAAAAGAGAGGCCGAAACCGATAGTGATAAAAAAGATCGTCAGCACCTGCAGGTACTTCGCTACCTCGTGGAGAGGGGTGGCAGTTTCGGTTACGATGATCGCGAGTCCTTGGGTGGCATCTGAATTGAGGAGTTCAGACGAGATACTTGTGGCGGTATGATGGGCAATCCGGACTATGGCATCAATAGCTGATGAACTGGACATATACATATACCAGACTAGAATGAAGAGGCCATAAAACAGAACAAACTTGGATGGTATCATGGCTGGATAAAATGTCCATTTTTTAAGTCTTAACCCGGATAAAAAAGGCAACTTACGCTGTATCTCGCTAATAATCTGGCCCGCATATTTCTGGACATCAACATAATGATCTGTAGTTGTAAGGACCCATGCCATAAAGAGAATAAATATAAAGAGATATGAAAGCCCGTAGTGGGACACTATCAGGGACATGCTGAACACAAGGAAAAAGACTGTCCGCTGTAATCGGGTTAAATCGCGGTTAATTAATGAAAGGATGATGAGAGCCGTAAAAAATTCAGCGATTTCTTGCCTTGGTAGTTGAAGCATGTCATCATAAAAGGCAAAAAGGGATACAAAGAAGAAGCAACCTAAAAATGCCACTCTTCCCGGGACTTGTTGTCTGAAAATGGCATAGAGCCCTAGGGGAACTAGGGAAAAAAGGAGAGGGTAGATAATCTTGAAGACCCAATCAAGACCTAGATTGAGGGTAATTGAGTAGATTGGGGCAAGCATGACTGTGCTGAGCATAGCATTGACATTACTGTATACTGTAGGATCCCAGAAGCCATTCTGAGCTACGAGGTTGGCAAAATAGTATTCATACTGAATATCCCAGCCCCAGATATATGTGGAGATTAACGATGTATGATAGAGAAGCGTGATCGCAATAGAGATAACAGCATATGGATAGTATCTTTCAGTGATAAATCGAGTGCACATGATTACCATTGGTACGATAGCGATAACGGGGAGAAGGATCATCTGAAGGGTATTTATATTATAATAATTCAGAAGGTAGGTCCCGGCGATCGCACCAAAGGGGAGTAGGGAGAGTGCCAGCACTGGTAGTGAGAGGGTTTCATGAAGTTTTAGTGATGGCAGTGCTATGAATTCCCGTTCTCTACTCCAAGTTAGAATACACAGGGCTCCTACGAGAGCACTGATAGTGGCTATTAATGGCCAGAGGGAGAGGGGACGCGTGACCCCGAAAAGCGAATATGCTATGTTCATGAAAAAGCCAGTGAACATCAGCAGGGCGAGAGAGAGCCCGGCAGCGTATATGGTTGTCCTGACAGCATCAAGATGGTGAACCTGAAGTGTTCGCAAGACGAGGAAACCTGGAGCGAAGGTGAGGAAGAGGAATCCAAATATTTGCCGGAGGAGAGGTATTGAATGACCAAGTACGTCCAGTCCAATAGAACCCAAAAATGCAAAGTAGAGTGAACCGATGATAATAAGAAAGGGTCTGATATTCCAGTCATTCAACAAAAATGGGTTGGAGATTTTCATATTAAATCACATCTGAGGTAGGTATTATGCATGGGTTTTATAGATCTCGTGAAGTGTTTTTCGGTAACGCTCCCAATCGTACTTCTGCTGAATGAGATCCTTGGCACTTTTTCCGAGATTATCTCTCGTTTGCTTATCATCTAGGAGGATCCGAACTTTTTTGGAGAACGCACTGAGATCATCCTCAATGATAATGTTTTTATTTTCTGTATACTCGATACCTTCCGCACCCTTTGATGTCGAAATGACCGGCTTACTCATCGCCATGTATTCGAGGATCTTTAACCTGGTACCACTCCCATAGCGCAGAGGGGCGATACAGATGTCACTTTTTTGGATGTACTCCTTAACATCCTCTACATACCCCAGAAACCGAACATTGTTTGGTTTCAGAATATTAGGGGGATTTTTTCCAATAATCAAGAACTGCACATCCTCCCCGAAGTTTGGCGCAATTTGGGAACAGATAACATTGACAGCGTCATGGTTTGGAGGATATGAGAGAAGGCCAACAAAGAGGACTGTAAATAATCCAGATTCATCCTTGACGCAAGAATGATTTTTCTGGAAGATTCGGTATTCTTTAAAGTTGACGCAATTTGGGATAATTGTGATTTTACCCTCAACCTCCGGGACCTCATTGATAAAAACATGGGCATCACGTTCAGAGCAAGTAAGAACATGTGTTGCATCTTTTAGCGCTTTAATCTCGATAGACTTGTTTCTTTTAACTGATTGCCTGTAAAAAATGAAGTTTTTGAGATTATATACTGGATATTGACTAGACTCCCAGTTAACATCATGTTCATTCAGAATAAATTTCTTAACGCCGGCTTTTTTTATTGTATGATAAAAATACGGTCCTTCAATTTGAAATAGTGTCCGATCATTAATGTATGGCTCTAAATCTGGGGTCCGTAGACCGAAACTAGGTGAAATGACTCCATCAAAATAATATTGCAATTTATCAAATCTGGTCCGATGTTTCTTTGCTTGTAATAGATGGATCCGCTCCACGTTTCTCTCGAAAGTGGTCTTTTCATCAACAGTTAGCACTGAGACTCGAGAGAACGCATCTACTCCCAATTTCGCAATATTATATGTGCGAAGTGCCCCTCCACTCTGCTGAGGGTAAATTGGGTTTGAGCATAAAATGCATAATTCGTTGTTTGACATATAATCTCTGTTGCGTGGGCGATTTTCATCAGGAAACTGATTAAATTAATTGCATTCTTTTTGTGCTGCTTAATATATAGTTATAACGTTTTACCTAGAGGTCTTGGTTGGAATCTCTCACATTTTCTCGGCTTTATACTGTTGCTGAAGGTGCCCTAGTAGGCGTGTACAACGTAGCACGAGCGAACTGATGTGGGGTAGGCACATCGAAGGGCTACAAGGATCGATCCCTGAAATCTCAAGATAGTGTACAGCTTTTCCAAAAAACAGAGTAACAGGAACTCCTGTTCAAGCTCCAGGTCCTCGGACACTGTTTCGGGGGTAGAACTGTATTTTGCGAGTACTATCACCGAAGCCTAGCTCCAAGTTGCTTCGACGAGGAAGATTTAGGAATGAGCGCTCATACCGTTTGGAACTCAAATGAAGAGCCAAAGGCTTAGGAGCCTTTCCAACCGGAGAAAAACTTCTCAGACTGGTCGGTTTCATCCTGATAGAGGTTGTTCCTGATCGCAGATCTGGAGCAGTTAAACTTCCAGCGCAACCTAACAAGGAGCGGGTCACCCGCAGATGGTCTTTGACGATGAAAAGGACATGATCGGACGAGGGCACAGAGCTCAGACGGTCTACAGATTATCTGAAGCGCTACTGATGTTTCTTACTTAACTCCTCTAAGAGGGCGTCATCACAAGTGAACTTTTTCAAGGAGTGACCCTCTTAAGCCTTCTGTCTCACAATTATAGGGATTTCATGGCTCCCCACCAACTATTACTACCCCTTCGAGTTCGGTCATTTTCTGTAGTTTGAACATCAACGCTTTATAAGAATGAAAGTACTTCGTGTGTGCTTTCTCTAAAGGGAGACAAGAGTAGGAGAACAATTCTAAGCTGATCTGAGGGGTTGAAAAGACTATTTGAGGCTATTGATGTTTTTAGTGAGGTAGTCCTAAAATTATAAGGCCATCTAGATAAAGCCCGGTATCATGGCTTTCCGGGAAATCGACGACAAAATCTGGGAAATTGTCCAGAAATACCCCCCAAACGAAGCTGCACATCGGCCGACCCCGGTGTGACCCTCGCGGGTTGTTCAACAGCATCCTGTATGTCCTGACCCCGGGATGCACTTAGCCACGATGTACCACCAAAATATGGAATCAAATCGACGGTTCATCGAAACACCTTGAATTATGTGAGAAGGGAGTGTACCAGGCAATCTTCTTTGATCTCCTTAGATCCGGATACGAGGTCCAAAAATCGATCTCTCTCACTGTGCGACGGATACCAAGGACATCCCGGCTAAAAAGGGGATCGACCAGCTATGATGGCTATAAGAAGGTAAAGGGGAATTAACTGAGCGCTCTGGTCGATCGGAACGGTCTCCCCCTTTCCTGCACGATTGCACCGGCAAATGTCCATGATTTCCGACTCTACGAGCCAACCCTCGAAGTATTTGAGATTCCCAAGGTTATAGGTTCATCCCATGATCATCTCCGCAGATGCAGCCTACGATGCACGGGAAATTCGCCAGTACAACTGGAAACAAGGAATCAAGAGAAAAATTCCAGCAAAAAGGATATCCCGGAGACATCCGAAACGATGGAGACCGTTCGGGTTCTATCCAGAGTTCTACAAGAAGCGCAGCATCATTGAACGGTTCTTCAGCTGGATTGAGGCATTCAAGAAGATTACTCCCCGATATGAACGCTATGAAATGTCATTCATTGGGTTGATTCAGCTGGCATGCGCCATGACGATCTGGAGATTATTGGGATGAACTCAGCCCTAAGCCGTTTCGGGTACTTCCGGGATCGTGGGCCGATTAAATATAATTCCCTTCTGGTAACTCGAACTATGGATCTAAATCTCCTAATTTGTTGCTCACTCTTCTTATGCCTTAATCCCTTCAAAAGTTCCCCTTACAATCGAGATCCACTCTTTAACATTTCTATGATGTATAATATATATGCCGCTAAGGTACCAGAACTTAAATCCAAAAAAGTACAAAAGAAATATGGCATATTGTATTTTTGAAGCGTTTTTTTTGATAAATATAAATGTATTTCTTACAAAGAAGAATTTGTTTACGTTACCGTTTTGTGATGCAGCAACTTTGTGCCAGATCTTGGCGCCCGGTATGTATACTAATTTATATCCTATATTTCTGGCCCGCATGCACCAGTCAGCCTCTTCCCAATACATAAAATACGCTGGGTCTAAGAGCCCTATTTCTTCTAGAACTTCTCTTCGGGCAAGAAGACATGCACCGGTGATGTAGTCAGTGTTGACGATATGGTCATATTGACCATTATCAATATCTCTCATTCCCACGTGTTCGGACCTACCCTTCCACAGAGTTATTTTCCCTCCTGCAAAGTTAATTACGTCAGTCCGACCGTGATAATCGTAGTAGTAATTTTTTGGTCCTGCAAAGCCAATTTGTTCGTCAGATCTGGCGACATTCACTAATTCGGTGAGAAAATTTTTATCTACGACCGTATCATTGTTCAATAATAGGATATATTCTGGGCTATAAATTTTGAATGCATATTTAATGCCGATATTATTCCCCTCGGCGAACCCAAGGTTTTTATCGTTTTTGATAAGTATAAGTTTTTTATCCAATGGAAGATGGACAATGACCTTTTCTGTTCCTCTTTCAGTTTCTGCATCCCCCTGAGAATGTTCTACATAATGGAGTGGTTTGTTCTCCATTATGTACTCGAAAAAATGGGATTCTACAGGCAATCTTCCCTCAGCGTATTCCTTGATTTTCTCAACTGATTCATTATCCGACCCATTGTCTACAACTATGACATCATAATTCGGATAGGTAATCTGATACAAGGACTCTAGACATTCTATTGTATCCTTCCAGCCGTTCCAGTTAAGAATGATGATTGAAACTCGGGGTATCGTGTCCATAGTACAGTCCTACCTCTCTGTTTGAACTATCTTTGTATCCTTGTTTCGGTTTACAACAGCGCTAACCAGGTTCACGAGGCTGATCACCTCTGGTTTAAGAGCCGTGCCGGCCACCAACACGAATACTGCCAAGTAGATGAACATCTCCATACACCCAACCTTGGGCTAGCACAGATATCACCAGAAACGCTCCGGCATATACCCCGATCACCAGCAGCCATTTTGCGATCTCCTGGTTGTCCATGGACACACAACGGCGGAGAGCGAACTCGTTAAGAAGATGCCAGAGAAGGGAGCTGATAACTGCTGTGATAGCGATACTCGCAAGGGTGCCGAGGAGCATTGCCGCAAGGAGGTAGAGCGTCACGGCGCAGACGAGAGATATTCCTGCGAGGATGAAGTATAGACGCTGCTTCCGGTAAGCCTTAAAGAAGTTGACGTGGAGGATCTGGATCTGGCTGCTTGAACCCTATCATGCAGAGGAGGATCGCCATCAAGGAGAGGCTCGCAGTTCTGAAGGTGATCCAGAAATATACGGGAAGAATACCAGGGATACTGCTTGGATAAACATTATGACAACGGCGCACATGGACATTGCAAAGGTGTATTGCGCGAACTGGGTTATCGGGAAGAATGAGCCGACTGTCATCCGGTCGATGGTCGTCAGGAGGACTATTGTAAAGTTGCCCAGAAGCGACTGTATAGACCATCTCCACCGGCTTATCTGCCTTCGGCCCGCCGCAGTTCTGTGTCGTCTTCCGGGTTATCGCCCAGACCGCAAGTGAGGTGAAGCAGAATTGTGAGTGCGCCTGCAGCCACTTCCAGGCAGCGAGCCGGGCATTCGGCTCGCAGGCGAACTCTCATACTCTGAGTTTTCGCAATGACATCTCTGCCTTCTTCCTGTCGTTCTCCCGTCGTCTCTAAAACGTCTTCTCCCGCCGCTCCTGCATCGGCGGCCGAGTGGTAGATAACCCACTTCTAGGGGATGCCGGCATACTCCGCTGTATGCTCCACATACTGGTAGCGGTTGTCCGCGCACGGCTGTAGGGGAGGTCTGCGGCGACACGATTCGTTCATCTCGTTCAGGGTCGTCGGCACCCGGCTGATCCAGAAGGTATGGGGGTGCCGGGGTCGCGAGGGTCTCGGCGGTGTAGAACGCGGCATCGGCGATGTGGTAGACTTTGCCCGGGTGCCGCAGGTTTTTGGTCAATTGCGTGATGTTCGTCAGCAACGTCTTCTCATCGGATTCGTTCCCGGAGAAGGTCTGCAGGAAGAGTGGGATGCCGTGCTGATCGGTCGTCATCCCGAGGACAAACTGCTTGAGATCCCACCGGCTGTTTTGGGATGGTTGTAGGTGATGGTCATGTCACGGGAGGCGAAGTCGGCGTTGTACTCACCGCTGACGCTGAACGTGGTGGTGTCAATGTGGAGACAGTGCGTGCCGTACTCGCTGATGAGGAGGCACTCCGCGATGATCTCGATGAAGAGCTCGGCCGGACCAAGGAAGGTGATCGCGTCGAGCGTCCTGCCCGGGACGTCATCGAGATGCATGGTTGTCACGCCGGTGCCCAAGAGCCGGTCGATGGCGATGTCTGAGAAATACTCTGGAGACGGGTAGAGACGCCGCTGCACGAATCTGAGACCATTGAGCATCATGGCATTGACGGTATCTCCATGTGTGGGGTGGTGCTGCCGCGTCTTGGGGTGGCACGATTGATGACCGCGGCGATCCCGGGTGTCGAAGGTATCGACGACGATTCCAAGATGGTTGACCCTTCGATGGAGTCAGCAGAAGTGGGCATATCAGAGGTTTTTCCTGAAATTACAAGGGTCTTACAGTTTGATAATTCGGTGAAGGGCTCGGGTTAGTGCGAAAGGTGGGGCGATCACGAGGACGGCATGAAAGCCTTCTCCACTTGGTTACCAGAGAACCCAATATATTAAGATAGGTTTTTAGTCCTAGCAACAATCCGTTTGATATAATAGGGTATTCTATTTAGGTGATACAACATCATTAAGTGTTTATTTGGCATACCTATGGCAATATCCAATAAAATCTTAAAATTAGATCGACTTGGCTGACGTACGGCCTTTACAAATGCAGAGAGCAACGCATCATAGAGGGTGAATGCAGATAATTCAAAATCAAACGCCTCATATGCGAACTGTTGCAACGCCAAGTGATGCTTATATGTGACATAAGACAGGTTTTTAGCATGCACTCGTGCGCTCCAACTTGTGCCCTCTGATGTGATATACCTATAGGTGGTCATAGCTTCCGAAAAACAATAGGTGTCTCCCATCATAACTAAGAGGAGAGACAGTTTCCGATCACCAAGTGCGTTGCAGGAATGGTATAAGTCTAGGGTGTGGGGATCAAGAGTCAAAAATACATTCCGCATAACCAAAGATGCTAATTGGCTAGGTAATTTGCCTGGAAATGGAGGTCTGAAGTATTCGTCTATGGTAAATACATGTTCTACAACATCTGAGTATCCTGGATAATCAATTATTTCGCCATGTTCATTTATTACTTTCACCCTATGTGCTGTTGCAATATACTCTGGATGTCTCTCTAAAAGATCCACCTGCTTCTGCAGTTTCCCTAGGTCCGTCCAATAATCGTCTCCTTCACAAAAAGCAAGGTATTTCCCGCGTGCACGATCAAGATTGAACTTGCTTACGCTTTTTCCTTGTGAGTACTGGTTCTCTATCTGATACATCGGCTTGATAATTCCTGGATACTTTGCTTCATACTCGCGGATAATGTCAGCAGTCCCATCCAGCGATGCATCATCGTGAACAAGCACCTCATAGGGAAAATTCACGTTCTGCATCAAAATACCATCTAGACACTGGCGAATATATCTTTCATGATTATAAGTTATCACAGATACACTTACCAACGGGACAGTTTCATTCCCCATATTTTCCATACTACCCACCAGAAAATCCTTATCAGGTTTATCTAATCGGTTCATGATGAAGATTCCGAAAAACCTTCCCTCTGAAAAATGTTATATATTATCAAACCTAGGTTGAATGCAGGACCAATTGGATTTTGTAAGCCATTGTTAGGGAAACTACTGAGTGGATAGTGTCTCATAAAATGGTCGTAGGCCTCCTCTTGTTTCTGGAGGGTAGCGCTGCCAGTACCACTCCAGCGTAGGCAACCTCATGGCAGCATGGGAACATTAACCCAACTACGCCTTTGACCTCTGTCTTCTCTGTATGGCAGTAGTCAGCGGACTGACGGTGCCAACCCACTATTTTTGGGGCGTGTCTTCGTCTCCTCGATCCGGGTGTTTGGCCTTGCCCTCTACCTCGTTCTAGTCATGCTGTTCGCCTTCATCACCGAGGTCTTCCTCGCGCTGAATTGCAGAACTACTCTCAGCACGCCCCTTTCCTTCCCGGGAGGTATTCTCTCACCGTTTTCATTACATACGTCAAAGACTCCAATCCCAGCACCCACGCAAGCCCCGTATAGACAACAACTCCTACTCCGATCTGCAGGGTGAGCGTTGCCCATACAGGCAGCCCCAGGAACAGAACGCTGTATGTAACTCCACACATTACCAGAGAGAGGATAAGAGCCGGCATAAGGTCTCTCCACTGCTCAGTAAAGCTGTAGTCAAGCAGCAGTTTGTTAGGGTATGCATTGATGAGTGTCCCAATAACTCCAGTTACAACCATTCCCAGAGCCATGGCATAGATGCCGATCGGAATGGTAACTGCAAGCATGGAGAGCCCGACAACTTTCTTCAGTACTTCAAGTTTCAGGAAGATGTCACTGCGCCCGAGAGCATTAATTGCCTGAAGATTTGCTGTATGGATTGGCCACAGTGCATATACTGCACAGAATATCTGAAGGAATGGAACCGCGATAAGCCATTTCTCAGTTAACAGCAGTATGACCAGCGGCTCTGCAACGGCTGCAAGACCGGCCATTGCAGGGAAGACCAGGAATGAGCTGGTGACCAATGCCCTGCGCATGATCTGTTTTACCAGGGGCCTGTTGTCCTGGCATTTGGCGTATGCAGGAAACATAACTGCTTGAATCGAACTGTTGATGTTTGACACAAGTACGTTTGGGAATTCCTGACCTTTGGTGTAGTATCCGAGCATGCTCACAGGATAGAGTTTTCCGATAGCCAGAGAACTGAGGCTGTTATATGTTACATCCATCAGGCCCGATACCAGAAGTTTCCAGCCAAATGAGAACAACTCTTTTACCCGTGTGAGCGAGAAGAGAAGTCCCGGTCTCCATGTTACAGTGAACCACATGATGGCGCAGAGTGCTATGATCGAGGTAAGCTGCTGGCCGACGAGTGCCCAGACGCCGTACCCTGCGTATGCCATGGCAATGCCTACCACCCCAGAGAGGAGGACGGCACCCAGGCTGCTGATGAAGAGTTTTCTGAACTGGAAGTTCCTTGCGATGACCGCGTTCTGGATGGTATTTACGGCTCCGAAGAAGAGCGTAAGACCAAGGACCCGGAGAACCGGGGTTATCAATGGCTGGTTGTAGAATGCTGCAATGAAGGGAGCTGCCAGAAAGAGGATGCCGTAGAATACGAGTGCAACCCCCAGGGAGAGGTAGAACACCGATGAATAATCCTCATCGGTCACTTCTTTTTTCTGGATGAGGGCAGTTCCAAGCCCGCTCTGCACAAAGGTCTGGGAGATTGCGATGAAGACCACAATCAGCGCGATTATACCGTAGTCTTCAGGGAGGAGCAGGCGCGCGAGGATAATCTGTACAATGAATTGTACCCCGGACACTCCCCCACGTTCCAGAGATTTCCAGAAGAGTGAGGCGAGTACGCTGGTTTTGAGATTATCTTCGGGCATGGATTGATGTAATTTATTGGGTTCTGCTCTATTTGAGGCTACGGTTTTGACATCAGCATTTATCTAATTTTGCGCGGTGTCGCTGAATCGCATTATATGTTTGTTATTTGAATGGTTTGCTGCTTCTCTGCATGTATCAACTAGAAGTTAGTCAGTGGCGTTCCTGGATCACTATTATGGCAGAAGGAGCGAATACAATTGTTGGATATGATGGTATCGTTGTTGCTCTTGCTCCTCTACCTTGAGGAGTCAGATGAAGCCCTGTTGATGACACTGTTTTAGAGGGTCGCGTAGGTAATGTCTTTTCTTGGGACTCTACAATTGGGATGAAGGTTCAACAAATCTGCTTGGTGCTTTATCTATTGTAGATAGTGGATACGTCGATCCTCGAGTCATCAGCTGAGTTGCAATATGTTCTTATTATTCGTCAACAATAGATTGTATTGAAGAGTTTCATAACTAAAAAATAGTGGCGATAAAAGAGGGTAACTATGAAAAAAATTATTATCTTCGGGGACTTGCCGATAGCAACTAAGGTTGCAAGGTTTATTGAAAATAATCCAGATACAAGGCTTGCGGGTGTTGTTATTGGTAATAATAACCCAAAAAACAATGATCCCTGGAATGATGAGTTACTAATACACTATGCCGAAAAGAATCAAATTGATGTGCTGGATTTGGAGGCAATAAAGAAATCAGAGATTAATTACGATCTTGGGATATGTTGTCGATTTAGTAAAAAAATTCCACAAGATATAATTAATAAATTTACTATTGGTATTGTAAACTTTCATGGTGGCCTCCTACCGGAGTTTGGCGGTTTATTCAGTGTAAATCATACTTTATTAAGCGGTTCACCTGTCGGTGGTGGTACACTTCATTGGATCGATAGTGGTATTGACACCGGAGCTGTAATCAAACGATGTGTCATCGAGATATGTGATGAGGATATAGCCATCTCTATATTTCAAAAGACACAGATTGCATTATTTGAAAATTTCATTGAGATATTCCCTAATATCATCAGTAATAAGATTAAGGCAAAAACAATGAAAGAACTAAGAGATGAAGGATTCGAATCTAATTACTTTGATAAAAGTAGTTTGAATGGTCTAAAGTATATTCCTTTATGTGATCTTGATAATGAAAACAGTGTCAATAAGATAAGAGCTTTTGACTTTCCTGGCTATGAACCAGCATACACTCTAATAAATGGTAAAAAGATTTATCTTACGGTGAGTGGGGGGATGTATGGAAGAATAACGAAGAGTTGAGAATAAATCTCCGTATTCAAGGTTCTTCCTGAAAAATATGGTTTCGTAACAATCTGAGTTTCTCGAAAGTTATCACTTGATGGGCCACTTATTGTGAGAGACTCGCAATTATCTTGGAGAAGAAGTAGTTGCAGTGATATTATATATGGAATTTAGTTTTCACTTGATCCAACACAACATTCCCACAAATGGTATGCAAATTATCAAAAAATAGTGGTGTACCACCCGTATGAATAAATAAGATATTACACCCAGACACCGTTTGTTCGTTACAATACTCACTCATCCCCCAAAATGCCTTTCCTGTATATGTTGGATCTAGCGCCACACCATCTTCAATAAGCACAGTGTGGATAACATCAATTATTTTGTGATTGTGTTTCCCATAACTACCCAGTGTATATTTATCGAGAAAGCTGATCTGGGCTGTATTGCGATTCTCAAATCCTTTTTCAATCAGGTAACTGTTTGTATAATCCTTAACAGCACTTTCCCCAACGTCAGCGCTTCTGGCGATAGAAATGCCAATGATTTGTTTTGAGTCTTCATGAAGAACGGACCCGCATATAAGTCCCGCTTGGGTCATTCCCGTGCCTGAGGCATGAAAGATGTAGTCAAAAGTAATTCCTGCTTCGCGTTCATAACTTTTAATTTCCTCATAAGCGTCCACATATGCCTGAACGGGTGTTTTTTCGTTTCCTTTTCCATAGATGTCCCCATTGGTATAATAGGGATGATAACCTTCACGCTTGCAGTCTGTAAGTGTTCTCTCCACGGTTGCAGCAACATTCGTTTTCAGGCAAGGGATGATTGTGGCACCCATGGCACGTACCATGTAACTATTGTTTGTATCGACCCGCTCTCCGGAATCATCGGCAGGTGAGATGATATAACAAGGTATACCCTTTGCTGCACTCATATTAGCAATGACCCGGCAGAGATTGGAACGACTGTTCCCATAAGCGACAATACAGTCGCACCCTTTCTTCTCGAGGTCTTCAAAATATTTATGCGCAATCCTGACTTTATTGCCCCCAAAAGAAAACGGAAGTAGATCTTCCCTTTTTATGTAATAGGTATTTCTTCCATCAGTATAGTTCAGGCGATGAATTGGTGTTTGATAATGATTCTGGGCCATATTATCACGTATCTATCTTTAGCACTGTATTATAGTCTGTTAGGATTGAGAACAACCAGATCAATATCTTTATGAGCCATAATCCCAGGTTTTGCCGTCAGTAATTTTTCATTTACGGGTTCATCACGAACCCATTGTAGAATTGCTAGAGGCAAGTTCACCCCGGCCAAATGACTAAATGGGTAACCACCACCGAACCGGGCGTTCATCTCCAAGATGTAGGGGACGTCATCAACTAAAAACACGTCCACATCCAGGTTTGCAACATGCTGTAATGTTTTGCTAATCGCTTTGCCAAGATTCCGTAACAATTCATTCTCAATTGTTTCCGCGCAATCTGTCTCACCTGCTCGCATGGCAAGTTTGCGTTTAACAATAGTGTTCCGATACTGTCCGTTGAGATCGTTTATGACGTCAAGTCCATGTTCAATACCGCAGAGTTTCTCTTGAATTAACACCATCTTTCCTTTATTTCCTGCGGATTCATACTTGAGATAGGTGCTCATAATCTGCTCTTCTACTTTGGTATAGAGCACATCCATTTCGATTTCACTATTGGCTTCGAAGACACCGATAGAGCCCATCCCCCATCGAGGCTTGATTATTACCGGAAAATGGAGTTCACCTGAATGTACGGCATCATGTGCTGATGGTAGGGATACATATGTCTTAGGTGTATGGAACCCATGATTCTTGCAAAACAGGTAGGTTTCCCATTTATCATTACATGTGCTTATTACTGCTTCAGAGGAGACAATCACTTTTATTCCGGCATTGGAAAATTTCTGTTTATTTGCGGCAAGAACCGGTAGATCTACATCAAATAATGATATTACAACTGAAATTTGATTCGTCATACAATATTCCAATAAAAAAGAGATATACGTATCATCGTGGATCAGCGGGGTGACTACATGTTTATTTGTGAGAGTGAACACCGGTGTGACTGCAGTGCTGTTGGCAACATGCACTTCGCCGTTGTCCCCAAGGGCTGTCTGAAAATATTTGACTAAATAACTTCTTCTTCCAACGGACGTCAATAATACTCGTAAATCTTGAGTTTTATTTTGAGTCTTGTCTAAATCCATGTGGAACGCTCCATTCTGGTGTTTCCTTGACTTGAGATTCTAGGTATGAGGTCATTATCGAGACGATCTTATCCTGAACCCCTAATGGCAGCGCTGGATACATCGGGAGACAGAGCACTCTACTGGCCCTATCCCTTGAAGTAGAGTTTTCTCCATCAGACCCACCCTCCCCCAGTGCATCCAGCGAGGGGTAGAAATACCGCCTTGGGAAGATCCCTGTCTCGTTCAGGCGTTCCTGAACTTTGAGCAGAGCGTCTTCCGAAGGAAAGAGCACAGGAAAGTAGGCATAGTTCCGCGTGGCACCCTCTTTCCACACCGGCATCTCGAAGTGGTCTTTTAGTGCCTCATAATAGCGGTAATAGACTCCCTCTCGCTTTTGGAGGACGGTGTCAATCTCATCAAGCATGCAAAGCCCCATGGCAGCATGGAACTCGCTCATTTTGGCGTTGATCCCTTCATCGACAACCTCACCCTCTTCGTAGCCGAAGTTGATGAGCCGGCACGCCCGCTCGTAGTCCTCACGTTTTTTAAAGACGATCGCCCCGCCCTCGACGGTATGAAAGACTTTCGTCGCGTGGAAACTGAGCGTGGCGGCGTCACCCCACTGCAGAACGCTTTTGCCGTTTAACCGCACACCAAAAGTATGCGCGGCATCGTAGATTACCTTCAGGTCGTGGTCCTTTGCGATTCTGTCGAAGGCCTCCACATCACAGGGATTCCCGTAGACATGGACCGGAACCAGGGCTGTAACTTCGGGATCTATGACTTCCAGGACTTTTTCCGGGGATAAATCCAGGCTCTGTGCGTCGATGTCCGCGTAGACCGGCTCGATCCCCTCCCACCTGAGCGAACTACTCGTGGCCACGAAGGTGAACGGCGTGGTGATGGCTTTTCCGGAGACGCCGAGAACCTTATAGGCAATCTGGAGCGCCAGGGTGCCGTTGGCCACCAGGAGAAGGTTCTGCACTCCCAGGTATTCTTCCAGGCGGGTTTTCAACTCCTGCACAAGGGGGCCGTTGTTCGTAAGCTGGTTGTTCTCGTAGCAGCGTTCAATATACCTGAGATATCTGCCTATTTCTGGCAGGTGGGGTCTAGTTACAGGGATCGTAATGTTTTCCTCCTTGGGTCCGCTTTCAGCAACTTAAAATAGCGCTAGTCATCATTCCGTGGTACTGGTTGCACGAGTTCATTCACCTGCTCCAGCACTACTCTTGGATACCTGATCTAGTCTCTTCAACCCTGCTTCTTACATCTAGGTTGTCCGAGCTGCCGGAGCAATCAGAAACTAAAGAAGTCTCACACACCATTACACTCGCCCTTAACAAACTCTCAAACGTCCCGGCATCGCTCCAGAACCCCTGGAGAACTGAGAACTCCATCGCACCACGCCGGATGTAGGCGTTGTTCACGTCCGTGATCTCGAGTTCGCCCCGCCCGGAGGGCTTGAGCGTCCTGATGATCTCAAACACTCTGGTGTCATAGAGATACAGCCCGGTCACCGCGAGATTTGACTTCGGGGCCTTCGGCTTCTCCTCAATCCCGAGCACCTTATTTCCTTTAATCTCGGCGACCCCGAATCGGTGGGCGTCGGTAACCTCCTTCAAGAAGATCTTCGCCCCGGACTCGAACACCTCGACATCTTTCCGGATATCATCCTGGAAGATGTTATCGCCGAGGATCACCGCGACGTTGTCTGTCCCGGCCCAGGACTCCGCAAGCCCCAGCGCCTGGGCGATCCCGCCGGCTCCCTCCTGGATCTCGTAGGTGAGCCGGACCCCCAGATCTTTGCCGGAGCCCAGCAGTTCGAGGAAGTGGCCCACGTGCCCCCGCCCGGAGACGATCATGATGTCCTTGATTCCCGCGGCGACGAGCGTCTGGAGGGGGTAGTAGATCATCGGCTTGTCGTAGACCGGGAGCAGGTGCTTGTTCGTCACCTTCGTCAGGGGATAGAGGCGGGACCCGGTCCCGCCTGCAAGAATGATGCCTTTCATGGGTACTTTCACCGTTGGGCGCAGGTAGTCTTCGAGCGCCTCCTTCCAGGGGCGCATGGGGCTGGTCTTCGTGTTCACGAGCACCGAGTAGGCCGGGCGTCGCGCTTTCCGCGGGAACTCATCGCTCGTGCAGGAGACGACATTCGGGGCGAACGCCCGGGCGAACTCGTACCAGGAACAGACGCCGTCATTTGTCGCATGGTAGATCCCCGGCGGGCACTCGGCGACCTCGGCCGTCTTTTGGGCCAGGTCCGCCGTGTAGGTGGGCTTGCCCACCTGGTCGGTCACCACCCGGACAGTCTCGTTCTCTTTGGAGAGGTGCCGGATCGTCTCGACGAAGTTCTTGCCGTGCCGTCCGAAGAGCCAGGAGGTCCGGATGATCCGGTAGTCGTCCAAGTTCCTCGCGATCTTCTGCTCGCCGCGGAGCTTCGAGGCACCATAGACGTTGATCGGGTTCGTCTCGTCGGACTCAACGTACTCCTTCTTCGAGCCGTCAAAGACGTAGTCAGTGCTGTAGTGGACGAGCCGGGCGCCCGCCTCGCGGCAGGCGGCGGCGATATAGCCAGGGGCATCGCCGTTGACGGCAAACGCTGTCTCCCGGTCGTCCTCGCACCCGTCGACGTTCGTGTACGCGGCCGCGTTGATGACGAGGTCCGGCTTCAACTCAAGGATATAGGCCTTTACCGCGGCCTCGTCGGTGATGTCGAGGTCGTGGTGCCCGCAGAGTCGGGCTTCCGGGAAGACCGCCGCGAGGTCGCGCCCCAGCATGCCGTTGGCGCCGAGGATCAGGACGTTTGAGAAGGTCATACTGACTTCCCCTTCAGCGGCCGCCACCACCAGTCATTCTCTGCGTACCACGCGACCGTCACCGCGAGGGCGTCATCGAAACTATACGCCGGCTTCCAGCCAAGATCACGAAGTTTCCCGAAGTCCAGCGAGTACCGGAAGTCGTGCCCTTTCCGATCCGGCACATGCTCGATCATCGACTCGTCCTTCCCGAGGAGTTCGAGGATCTTTGCGGTGATCTCAAGGTTCGTCTTCTCCGCACCGCCGCCGATGTTGTAGACCTCTCCCGGCTCCCCGTGCTGGAGGACGAAGTCGATGGCCCGGCAGTGGTCGAGGACGTAGAGCCAGTCGCGGATGTTCTTCCCCGTGCCGTAGACCGGGACCTTCTTTCCCTCGAGGAGGTTCGTGGCAAAGAGCGGGATCAGCTTCTCCGGGAACTGGTAGGGCCCGTAGTTGTTGGTGCAACGGGTGACGATCACCGGGAGGCCGTGGGTGATGAAGAACGACCGGGCCAGGAGGTCAGAGCCGGCCTTGCTCGACGAGTAGGGGCTGGAGGGGTTCAGGTTGTCGGTCTCCGTGAACGAACCCTCGCGGGTGCTCCCGTAGACCTCGTCCGTCGAGACGTGGATGAACCGCCTGACACCGTGCTTCAGCGCGTAATCGAGCAGGGTGAAGGTTCCGAGGACGTTCGTCCGCACAAAGGTGGAGCCGTCGGCGATCGAGCGGTCGACGTGGCTCTCCGCGGCGAAGTGGACGACGGTCTTGATCGGGTGGTTCCGGAAGACGGCCGCTACCGCGCCGGGGTCGCAGATGTCGCCCCGGACGAAGGTGTAGTTCGGGTTATCGGCGACATCCCGGAGGCTCTCCGGGTTGCCTGCGTACGTCAGTGCGTCGAGGTTGACGATCGGGGTGTCGGGGTGCTCCGCGAGCATGTGGCGGATGAAATTGCTGCCGATGAACCCCGCGCCGCCGGTGACGAGCATGGTCATTCCCGTCGCCCTCCTCATCCGTGTTTCAGGCCGGGGGCAAGCCCCCAGTCGTAGGGGATCTCGGCCGTGTCCGGGGGCAGCCGGAACTCGTCGGGCTCGCTGTAGTTGTAGGGGAGGGTCGGGATGCTCACGAAGAACGCCGTCTCGGTGCCGATCCCCTTGAACCCGTGGTAGACACCGGGCGGGACGCTGACGAGGATCGGGTTCTTCTCGCCGACGAAGAGTTCCATAAGACCCCTGTGGGTGGGAGAGTCCTCGCGGGCGTCGTAGAGCGCGACCTTCATCATCCCGTGGACGCAGGTGAAGTTGTCGGTCTGCTTCTTGTGGTAGTGCCACGCCTT
>LDZT01005269.1_pt1 | contig 26741 bp, 27 predicted proteins | sample 615521 | NCBI WGS metagenome assembly LDZT01 (sample SAMN03408292, study PRJNA278302) | terrestrial metagenome | isolation source: oil reservoir sample SB1 | place: USA: Alaska, North Slope, Schrader Bluff formation | collected 2011-09 | reverse complement strand
TCGCCCTGGCTTTTGCAGCCTGGACGTATCCCGGAGCGGACGGTTACCGGAAGCTGCCGAAACTTCAAATAGCCTGCTCTGGCATTGCGCCCAACACAAACAAAAAAGACTGGATTAATTTAGCCGGGGATAATGAGAGGTTCCGAAACGGTTTGGAAAGACTCTATGATCTTTTTAAAGATGCGCCCAGTTTGGGGAGCCTAATTGATCCCGGCCATGTAATTGGAGGAAACTTGATCAAGGCAAGTTTTGATGAGCTTACTCCATTCCTTGAAAAAGTGATGTCTTTAGAGAAAGATAACTATGAACTAAACGAGTTAAAAGTAGCTGCCTGCGGAATAACTGACGCAGTACAAATTCTTAACGGACGTTATCATCTAATAATAACTAATGTGCCGTATCTGGCACGCGGCAAACAAACCAGTTTCTTAAAAGAATATTGTGCAGAATATTATAATGAAGCTAAAAATGATATTGCCACCGTATTTTTAGATCGTCTATTACATCTTAATTTGCCTTCAGGCACAACAGCGCTGGTTTTGCCGCAAAACTGGCTTTTCTTGACCACTTATAAAAAATTCCGGACTAGAATGCTTAAAACAAAACGGTTGAACATAGTTGTTAAGCTAGGTCCAGGTGCATTTGAGACTATATCGGGCGAGGTGGTTAATGTTGCCTTGTTGGTAATTTCTAATTCTTATCAACCACGTCATGTTTTTTCTGGACTAGACGTAGCTATTTCCCAGAAAGCAAAGGGGAAAGCAGTGCTAATACGGAATACCGAAATAAAGCAGACGTTACAGTCTGAACAATTAAAAAATCCGGATTCAAGGGTTGCGTGGGGAGTAGAATTAAAAACGGAGTTACTAAATAAATATTCTAATAGCTACTGTGGGCTAGGAAGCGGTGATTATCCAAGATTTGGCCGTGTATTTTGGGAGTTGCCAAAAAACGGAGATGAATGGGTATTTCAATTAAGTACTGTTGAGGAAACCATGCTTTATGGCCGCTATCTGGTGTTTCTGTTCTTCATCTTTATATGTAGAAGCTGTGCGTAAAATTGATCAGAAACTCAATGTAACTAACGCCACGCTGGTTAAAGTTCCTTTCGATTTAGAGTACTGGCAAGAAGTTGCTGCGGAAAAGTATCCTCATGGTCTCCCCGAACCTTATTCGGATGACCCAACTCAATGGATTTTCCACGGTTACCCGGCAGTTTCTTCTCAACAGCTTCAGGTGGCGGTGGCCCGCCTTTTGGGATACCGCTGGCCGGCAGAAGAGGATAATTCTATGCAGCTGGCCGCAGAAGCACGAGATTTGATTGAGCGCTGCAGGATGCTGGATGGCTTTTCTAATAATGACGGCATAATATTGCCTCAACCGGATCAACTGCAAATGACCTTGACGAATGGCTGCGGAATGATTTTTTCGAACAGCACTGTAAATTATTCCACCACCGGCCTTTTATCTGGCATATCTGGGATGGACGCAAGCGTGACGGTTTTCATGCGCTGGTAAATTATCACAGACTTGCCGAAGGCGGGGATAAGGGGAAAAAACTGTTGGAAACCCTGACCTACAGTTACTTGGGAGACTGGATCAACCGGCAGAAGGATGGAGTTAAGAGGAATGAAGATGGAGCGGAAGACCGCCTGGCGGCTGCCGTTGAACTGCAGAAGCGGCTGATTGCGATACTTGAAGGCGACCCGCCGTTTGATATCTTTGTCCGTTGGAAACCTGTTGAGAAGCAGCCTGTAGGGTGGAATCCGGATATAAATGACGGGGTAAGAATCAATATACGCCCGTTTATGGCTTCTGATATCCCCGGTGGAAAAAGCGGGGCCGGTGTTCTGCGCTGGAAGCCGAATATAAGCTGGTCCAAAGACCGGGGCAAAGAACCTGATAGGTCAAAAGAACAATTCCCCTGGTTTTGGAAAAACGGCGAGTTTACCGGGGATAGAATCAACGATGTCCACATTGCAAATTCTGTAAAACTCAAAGCTCGTGAAAGAGCAGCCGGAGATCCGGAGGTGGATATCAATGTATAAAACATCTAAAGAATCACCGGCTACTTTATTAGAAGCAGTACGTAACTCTTTAATACACGCCGGCCGCTACAACCCTGGCGATGTCGCAGCTCCGGCGGCAATTCTGTGGACAGATGCGGACGGCCAGTGGAATCAGTTGGCGGCTCAACTGCGCCTCCTCATGCCTGAACTTTTTACCTTGGGGGATTACAACCCGGAAGAAAAAACCGGGCCACAATTGAGGCTTTTCTTACTTCGGAAGATATCGGTCTTTGTCTTGACCTTGCCCTGGACAAGCAGACCCGGAAAGCGATGCGCGGGGCGCTTGCCCAGCTGGCTACGACCCCTATCGCAAGGCTTCGGGACAAACGACTTGAAGCTGAAGACTTTGATAAGCTGATGATTGCGGATACACAGAGGGATTTGCTGATCTGGTTGAACGATCCGGCGCGGGTACGAGAAAATTGGGACGAGAACAAATGGTCGGCATTCTGTTCGCGCTGCCGGGTTGAACTAAGCTACGATCCGGCAAATGAAGACGATCTCGCCGGCGGCGAAAAGCTCGGCCTGCGCGAAGGAGCCTGGTTGGCCATATGGCGGAGGTACTCAGAGGCCCCGGCCCTTTATCCGAATATACCGGATCTGCTCAAGCGCTCAAAACCTGACAGGTTGATCTTCGATAAAGAACCCTGGCCCGATGAAAACGAAGCTGAGGAAAATTCGCTTCGAGACAGTCTTCTGGAATTGGAACATCATAATCCTGCTTTTTCCAGGCGGAATATAGAGGAACTTGAAAAACAGCATGGTATGCGCCGCGATTGGGTTTGGGCCAGGCTTGGCCGCAGCCCGCTCGCCGGGGCTTTGAAGAGCCTGGCAGTGTTGGCGCGTCAAACATCACAAAATATTGGCGGGGATACTTTAGGAAAAGTGGCTGAAAATTATTCAGGCGGGGGTTATCTGGCTGACGACGCTGTCCTGAAGGCTGTTGCCAGTGTTAAAACAGCTCAGGATACAAAAGCGGTGGAAACCGCCGTCAGGAGTATTTATCTTCCCTGGCTTGATGATACGGCCAGACATTTCCAAAGCCTGATTGCCGCGGCTCCTCTGCCTGATCATACGGATAACTCCAACAAAATTGTTGCGGAACAAGGCGAATGTTTGCTGTTTGTGGACGGATTACGCTTCGACTTGGGCCAGCGGTTAATCAGAATGGCTGAAGAACAGCAGATTAAAGTCAGCGCAAAAAAATATTGGACAGGCCTGCCGACTGTTACAGCCACAACAAAACCGGCAAGATCGCCGATAGCTGAAAAGCTTGCCGGTCAACCGCAATCTGAAGATTTTCAGCCGGTGGTTGCTGAAGGCGGCCTGCCGCTGAATACCAGCCGTTTTCGTAAGATGCTCGCTGAAGCTGGCTACCAGGCGCTTGACCCCACCGAAACCGGCGAGCCGGATAAACCGGAGGCGCGGGCCTGGACGGAGTTTGGTGAATTTGACAAGATTGGTCACGCAATGCAGGCGAAACTCGCCGGCAGAATTGAAGATCAGCTTCAGCTGCTTCTGGAGCGAATTCAAACTTTGTTTGAAGCCGGTTGGAAGAAGGTTCGTGTGTTGACGGATCATGGCTGGCTGCTGGTTCCTGGCGGACTGCCATCCCTTAGCCTGCCGAAATACCTGACTGAAAGCCGTTGGGCCCGGTGCGCCGCAATCAAGCCGGGTTCGCATGTTGACGTTCCAACTGCAGGCTGGTATTGGAATAAACTTATGAATTTCGCTTATCCGCCCTGCATTCACCTTTTTATAAAAGGGGATGAATACGCTCACGGGGGTGTAAGTCTGCAGGAATGCCTTATCGCCGATTTAACATTTGTTTCAAATATTGCCGCTGTCCCTATTACAGCGAATATTGTGGACATTAAATGGTCGGGTATGCGCTGCCGCATTTCTTTAGACAGCGGCAGCACGGAAATCTCCGCCGAACTGCGGACCAAACCAAACAATCCCGAATCCGGAATTGCCAGGCCAAAGCAGAATGATCCCAAAGGGCAGATATCTCTTCTTGTAGAGGATGAAACACTTGAAGGTACGGCAGTCAGTTTGGTTTTATTGAATCCTTCCGGGCAGGTAATTAAAAAACAGGCGACGACCGTTGGAGGTGATAGTTAAATGCAGATAGATAAAATCGATAAATTGGGCGCGTCAGCTTTTGACGGCTATTTGGTCCGTAAGGACTTAGTTCGAAAATACAGCCGCCAGTATCCCGTTCCAACCTATGTTGTGGAATTCCTCTTGGGGCGTTATTGCGCAACCATAGACGAGGGAGAGATAGAAGAAGGCCTTCAGATAGTTGAAAGGCAGCTTAAAGATCGTACCGTCCGGACCGGAGACGAGGAACTCTTTAAAGCCAGGGCCAGGGAAAGAGGTTCTATCAAGATAATTGATCTCTTGAAAGCCCGTCTGGATTCCCGGAACGATTGCTTCATAGCGGAACTCCCCAGCCTGGGCCTTAAAGATGTCAGAATAGACGACAACCTGGTCCATGATAACGAGAGAATGTTAACTGACGGTTTTTACGCCGAGGTTAACCTGACATATGATTCAGCTATTGCCACTGAGAAAAGCGGGCGTCCTTTTGCGATTGACAGCCTCAGGCCTATTCAGTTATCCAAGACAGATGTGTTAATGGTGTTAGAGAAAGGAAGAAGGGAATTCACAACAGAAGAGTGGAAGAATTTTCTCATCCGTTCTATAGGTCTGGAGCCGGAGAACCTCTCCGAACGGGCGAAGATGGTGACCTTGTTGAGGATGGTTCCTTTTGTGGAAAGGAACTACAACTTGGTGGAATTAGGCCCGCGGGGCACTGGTAAAAGCCATATTTACCAGCAGATATCGCCTTACTCCCATCTAATTTCAGGCGGCAAAGCCACGGTTGCCAAGATGTTTGTGAACAACTCCAACGGCCAGAAGGGGCTTGTTTGCCACTATGATGTTGTCTGTTTTGATGAGGTTTCCGGTATTTCCTTCGATCAGAAGGATGGCGTAAACATTATGAAAGGTTATATGGCTTCCGGTGAATTTTCACGCGGCAAGGAAAGCATCCGGGCTTTTGGCGGAATAGTGATGCTGGGAAACCTTGACGTTGATGTTCAGCAGCAGCAGCGTATCGGCCACCTGCTTAGCCCTCTGCCCACTGAAATGCGCAATGATACGGCTTTCATGGACCGGATTCATTCCTATTGCCCAGGGTGGGAATTTCCCAAATTAAATCCGCACATACATTTTACCGGCCATTTTGGCCTGGTTAGTGATTTTATTTCAGAGTGCTGGAGCAAACTCCGCAATGTTAACAGGTTATCGGTTCTGCAGGGGCGGGTTAACTGGGGAGGAGCGCTTAGCGGAAGGGATATCGAAGCCGTAAGCAAAACCGTAAACGGCTTAATTAAACTTATTTTTCCCGACCCTGAAATGTCAATTCCTGATCAGGAACTCGAAAAAATCATCCGTGTTGCGTTAGAAGCCAGACGAAGGATTAAAGAACAGCAAAAGCGCTGTCTGAAAACCGAATTTAGAAACACGCATTTCAGCTATATGCTGGGCGTTGATGGAATTGAGCAGTTTGTTTCAACTCCTGAGTTGCATACCAATGAAACTATTGAAAGCGATCCGCTTCCTCCCGGACAAGTGTGGGCGATTAGCCCCGGCGGACAAGACGCCTCGCCGGCTTTATTTAGGATTGAAGCTGCAACAGGACCGGGAAACGGGGTAAGGATTCTAAACACCCCTGTTCCACCGCCTTTCCGGGAAAGTGTGCGTTATGGTGAACAGAACCTTTACATAAGGGCAAAAGAGCTCGTTGGTGACCGCGACCCGCGCGCCCATGAATTTTCTATTCAGTTGCGTGCTATGGATGTCGACCATTCCGGACAGGGGCTCGGCTTGCCTGTGCTCGTTGCGCTCTGCGGCGGGTTAATAGAGCGAAGCGTAAAAGGCGGTTTAATAATTGTTGGCGCATTAAACCTGGGTGGTTCTATTGAAATGATTCCAAACCCGGTTGCCGTTGCGGAACTTGCTGTCGAGAAAGGCGCTGCAGTATTGCTCATGCCCATCTCCTCCAGAAGGCAGCTTTTCGATTTGCCGGATGAAATGGCAACAAAAATTAATATAGAATTCTACGCAGATGCCGCAGATGCCTTTTCAAAGGCGATTGTGGATTAAGCATTTTAAAACTGATCCAAAGTTTTCCTTGGCGCTAAAACTTATCACAAGATGCAGAAAGAAAATGGTTGTTGTTTAATACAACAGTATGATAGAAAATAATTTTTTAATTTAACTTTTGCCGGAGGTGCTTCTGTGAGTAATGTAATAGTTGATCCTATACCTCCTTTTATTTGGCCGGAACCAAGAATAATAACGGGACAGGCTTCATATGCACATCCAGTTCCATTTTATTCTCTGTTCGAATGTGCAGAAAGTTTTTTTGGTATAATTTATGATCTCGATCATGCAGGAATAAATTTGCTTGGAAATATATTGCGCGAAAAAGAAAATTTAAAATGTACGCTTATTGTTGTACTTTATCCTGCCTGTGCAACTAATGAAAAAGATCTTAATCAACTGCTATTACTTGAAAGTGTATTTATAGATCGTCTGGATATCCATATTTTGCCGCAGAATATTAGCAGAGGTGGATTTTCCAGCGTTTTATGTTTCTTTTCTTCTGCTGATAAGGTTGTCTTTTTAAATAGTCCCGCACCGAACTTCGGTTTAACTAATACTACACATGTTCAGGCAAGTTTTGTTTTTGAGAGTGATCAAAAATTATTATCAGTTTGGAAAAACTGGTTTGATTTTCATTATGCTAACTCAGTTCCGCTCTCAAAAAAGACTATTAATATACCACACTTAGTTCCGGCAAAAGGTTCACCTGAAGCTGCTGAAATGTGGAGTAAATATGTAGAAGATTGTTGGAAAACACAAATAGACAGTATGGATTCTGATTTAAAAAACGATCATACAATAGTTGATGAAAAAACAGGAGAAGTTACAGCTGTTGACAGCGATGGGAAAATAACAAGTCCTACAGAGAAAATAGGTATCCCCTGCTTTGATCCTCTGGCTGATCAAATAAGTCGTTTGTTTGAAAAAGGTCTATTGGTATCGTTCGATAAAACAACCAGGATTAAACCATTTGACGCCCCAATAAAAGCCGAATGGTTTGGCGTTGAGAGTCTTCGGAAAGAAGGCTCTATATCGCGAGAGGTGAAATATAGAATATCTGTCCTTGATGGCAATACTCTTCGTGCTTTGAATAACAAAAAGCAAGCAGGCAGTCGCTTATTGGAAAAACTAAGTTATAGCATTGGGGAAGGAATGCATTGGGTACCAATAAAAGCTATACCTTTATTACAACGGGAAATGGAACGTATCACAGACGAAGGACATTCACAAATTTTTAAGTCAATTAACGGGGATGTTAAAAATTTTATTCAAACCCAGGTAAAACGTATTATAGATGACGCTAATCGTATGTATCAAGAATTTCATCCTTATGATAGTTTGTCTGAGGATATCATTCAAAAAATATTAGAAGACTTGGAAGACCGCTTAGAGGGAGCTTTAAAAGGTAAATTTCTTCCAGATCTGCAATATTTAAAAATCGGCTTCCAAATAAGAAATATAGCCGAATCAAACTCATCATGGAGCCAGCCTTTATTATTGCTAAAAAAAATAGCTGAATTCCCCCGGAAATCTTTAACCGATTCATACTTTTTCCAAGGATTACGTATCAAACATGATGATTTAATTGATGCCATGAATGTTTGCAACGATAGTATTATAACTGATTATAAAGAAATGGACGTTGAAGAACGGGCTTATGCTGAATTAGCACAGCTAAATGAAATAATAAAATCAGAATCAGATAATCGCACAAAATGTGAAAACATTTTAAGATTAATCTCAGGTGATGAAATGTAAACAGAGTTCAATACATTTTAGACCGCCGTGTTTCCGTTCTTTAAAATGCTTCGTGCCGATTGCCAAACAACGACCTAATATGCTTTGTACCTTGCGGGCGAGCGGTTAGATATTAATCAGCCAACAACTATCCCTTTTGATAAAGGAAGTTATGCAAGAAATAAATATTTATGAAGCGAAAGGAGTTATTTAACTATGGCTTACAGGACAAAGACCTATATTGCAGCGGATTGGACCGGAGATAAAGACGCAGTTGACCAGCTACATAAATGGAATGACAGTAAATATTGGAGCTTGTCTTTTACAGATGCTCATGATTTAACACAAGCACGGGATGGAAGTCTAAACTGCAGTATTAAGACTTCGCTCGGGAAAAGGCTTGACGTATCTAAGGCTTTCGTGCTGATTATCGGAAAAAACACAAAAACTGTAAGAAGTGGAAGTTGCCAATACTGTAATAGTTATAACAGTCAGACAAAAAGTTGTGTACGCGGATACTCTGTGGATTATCGTAGCTACATAGAGTACGAGTGTGATAAAGCTGTTAGTGATGGTTTGAAAATTATTGTGCTATATAAAGCGGCAACAATTTATAAAACCAATTGTCCAGATGCTGTAAAAAACACAGGCACTCATACTGCTATGTGTTACCGTAAAGACGGTCAACTTTATTGGGATTATCAAGCTGTAAAAGATGCAATAGGTTAAGTCTATTGAATAATCCAATTGCACATTATCCACAGACAGATGGAACTCGGAGATTAGGCTCTGGACTATCGAAAGTTACAGCCGAGAAACGTATGTCCAATGGGGACTGATTAGCAAAGGGGGATTTTATGAAAGTATTGTTTTTCGACAAAAGAATACTACGTAAATTCTATTTCGCTTTGAGTGTGATAAGCGTCATAACGTCTATCGCATTCCTTTTTGTCGAAATAGGTACGAAGTGTAAAACAGCCATAGGCCTGACCGCCTTGGTCATTCTCATTGTTCTGTACATTGGGATTTGGATTCATTCGAATGTGCGCCGGAGCATACGGCTGAAAATCAACACCTCGGAGGTTGAGGTGAAATTCGGCGATATCTTCTCAGAGCAGGCAGATCTCAAAGCTATAGCTTTCAATGAGTATTTTGACACGCTGGTGGACGATAAGGTTATCGCAAAAAGTACTCTAAATGGAATATTTATCAATAAGTTCTTCAAAGATAATGTCGAGGAGCTTGATGGCATTATCTCCGCCGATGCCCATTTGCGCGAGGTGGTAATCGCGGAAAATGCAACTCGCTCTGCTGGCAAGAAGACAAAGTATAAGCTCGGGACGATATGCGTTGTAAATGATTATCTTCTTACAGCCCTGACACACTTCGACGCCGACAACAGAGCGTATCTCGAAATAAATGATTACATTAACTGCTTGTTGAATTTCTGGAATGAAGTAGATAGGGTTTATGCAGGCAAGACCGTCGCCTTGCCTGTCTTGGGTTCGGGGATAACTCGGTTTAGGGGATATGACAACATTTTAGACCAGGAACTGCTTGAGCTCATAATCTGGACTTTTAAGGTGAGTCGCATTAAGTTCACGTATCCGTCCAAAGTAAAGATAGTAGTTTATAAAAATAAAAGCGATAAAACTAATTTACTTAAACTAAAAGACTTGGAAACTGCTTGAAATTCACATTTGAGTATGCTTCAATGAGGGAGTCCAGCTTTACATCTGGGATTTGCATTGACGGCAGTCTGTAACTGACTATCATCCACATGCGTGTATATTTCTGTTGTCGCAATGTTTTCGTGTCCGAGAATTTGCTGCGTAGATAGAATATCGACACGTCTATTAATGCGAAGTTTTAAAACTAAATTACATAAAAGGGGTTTTAATTATGAAAGAACACATCTTATTGGAAAAAGCACATCGTTATACCGAACCGTCCGTTGTTCCTGTTCCTAGCGATTGCGTGTTTCAAGAAAAACGCGGGTACTGGACAAAATGTGGTACAAATGAAGTTATGATGCTAAGCAGTGATCCGCGTTTGCCGCAATCAAAAAAATGTGATCGAGAGACCGGAGAAGATCAAAAAGGTGAATGACGTAAATTATTTGGTGGTTTCCAGTACTATCGATTACTCATCTGATTTGATTTGCTACGAGCTTGAACGACGCAGAAAAAGTTATTTACGAATCAACCGTGATCATTTTGCTGAGTATAAAATCTTATATTCATTGGAGACAGACTGCCTCAATATAAAGATGGATGGTAGCACTTATAAAATTACATCAGATACCTTAAAATCTGTTTATTTTCGCGCCCCTGTGTTTCTTAGAACAGGAAAAACATATTCCTTACATGAGCAATTATATAGAAGTCAATGGAGTGCGTTCATTCGCAACTTAATTGCTTTTGATAAAGCAAAATGGGTAAATCATCCGGTAGCGACGTATCGAGCAGAAAACAAATTGTACCAACTTAAGTGTGCAAAACGCTTCGGACTTGCAGTGCCAGCAACTTATTTAGGTAACTCGCTCCCGGCTGATATTAAGAAAGAATGTACTTATGTAGTAAAATCACTCGATACAGCGCTTTTTTATGATAGTGGGCAAGAGATGTTCACTTACTCTACTATAGTTACTGGGCGAGAACTATTCAATGCAGAAATTAAGTCAGCACCAGTTATTATTCAAAAGTGCTTGCAAAACAAAACAGATCTTCGTGTTACGGTAATTGGGGATGAGCTTTTCGCAGTTAGTATCATAAAAAACGGACGAAAGATTGAAGGCGACTGGCGACAGTGCGCCAAAGAAGAACTCAACTATGACCGCATTGACCTGCCATCAAAGATGCGTCAGCAGATTTTAGATTTGATGCGCTTTCTCGGATTGGAGTTTAGCGGCATTGACTTTGCATTGGTAGATGGAACATATTATTTCATCGAAGTAAATCCAACTGGCGAATGGGGATGGCTAATTTCTACATCTCACTTGCCAATTGACAAGGCTATCGTAAATTCCCTAGTCATGGAGGCATAGTATGAGAAAAATCATAGATGCAGTTTTTCCTATGTATGCAAATCACAGAGATAACAAGGTGCTACGCAACAAATATTCAAATGCTGGAGAAGATGATGAGTCAGAGAGTTTGCTCTGTCATATAGAGAATGCCGATGCAATCAATACTGATGTTTTAAAGCAGCAATACGATGATACATTTGATATAAAAGATAAACTGGAGGATAAAGCCAAGACAAATGTCATCAGTATAACCATTGCAATCACGCTGATAATGGGTGCATCTGGTGTCCTCAATACGATTTCTGAGAAGTTTCCAACGTTTTTTCTTCAGTGGCTTACGTTTGTATTACTCGCAGTCGCCGTAATTTTTCTTCTCATAGCCGGTATTATTGCTGTTAAAGTCCTAATTGATGAAAATATAGTTTACACCGTCGCTCTTAATAGTTTCGCTTCCAATGAAGCAACTCTGCGTTCGGATTATGATAAGTGTATTGTACTGAATCGCAAACAAAATCTAATAAGGAACAACAGCGTTTATTCATCATATGAGTGTATCAGAAATGCCTTTGTGTGCTTGTTTGTCATCCTGTTACTCGCTACCATACCGATTGGATTTCAGCAAACTAGCATAGATAAAAGCAGCATGCATGAACAGTACAGTTTTACATTTTCATCAGAAACCGTTTCCTATTTAAGAAGTCATGATGTTCAATCTGTTGTTGAGGATGCAATCCTTAATACGGTAGAAAACGAGAGCATATCGGGAAAATCGGATGATGCCATTGGCATTATCAACAGCGCAAATAATCTGTTTATTAAGTTCAAGTTATCAAAAGAAACTATCACGGTTATGATGATTGAGCCATATTCCGTTCCGTAAAAAAAATAGGCAAATAACATGGGGTCAGGCTTGATTTGTTGTAAGACTTGACTTGTTTGGAAAAGCCTTGTAGCTGAAGCTTCGCCGGGTTACTGCAGCGGCACTTCATAAAACCGCTTACTTATGAACAACGGTGTACTTTGGATTGTTGGTTTTTTGTAAGTTGTCGCTTTAGAACATGGATAAGTGATAAAAACAAAAAGGCAATTTGTTGGTGAGATTGAAATGAGCAATGATTTAGAAAAACAGATAATTGAAGGTATGCGATATAAAAACAAGCAATGTTTTATTTTACCAGAACATGATGATTTATTACTATGCCTACATGGACTAAGTAGTATGATGACAGGCAGAAGTGATATTATGTTTTGCAACAGTTTTATCAGCGAAGCCATTCAGCTTTTAATTAATTCAATTTTTCTTTATGAAGATGGCAATTTTGATTGTTCGTTTTATTCAATTCGACAAGCATCTGAAGTAGCAAACAATATGTTATATCTTTCCAGTGCAGGAAAGACAAAACTAAATAAATGGAATAGTAAAAACTATTTTCCTATGAATGCAAAGCTTATGGAGAAATTAGAAATAATGGATACTAATTATACCGAAGTTAAAACTGTACTTTCTGATTTTTTCAATGAGCACAATGAGCTTATAAAAACCGCTCATAAGATCGTTCACAAGCAGGGTTTTGATTCCTTTTATGCTATTAGGACAAAGTATCAGTACTCAGGCAAATTCAATAAAGAAAATGAAACGCAATTTTTTCTTAGACTTTTAAAAAGTTGTATTGGAAAAGTTATTATTTTGTTCATTATTATAGATCCGCTCAGTCTTGTTCTTGCAGATGGAGATCTTTCGGCAAGATGTAACTTTGATCCGGTGACAGAAGCGGTAGATGTTAAATTTTTTCAGGAGTATTTGTCAGGAGACATTATTGAAAAAATTAAAAACACTTCTTTTTTTGAAGATTTCAGTGGTTGGTTTACCGAAAAGGAAAAAATGACGCCTGCAGTATTTGATGTGATAAGAAATAATGCTTTTTATATTGATTCACTTGACGAAATAGAAAAGCAGAAACATTTGCTTAGCTTGTATGAAAAAGTAATTTTAGAAATTTTACAGGCTGAAATAAAGCTGACTTATATTTATCCCGACTGTAGTATGCTTTATTATTTCACATCTATCCCAAGTAATTTCCACACAACGGAGTGGCATTTCAATGAATATAATAAATATTTAAAGAGCGATGAAATATTTAACCAGCAATATCATAACGTGTTTAGAAGTATTTTAAAAGTTTTTGAAAATAATTGGATCTTAGAGCATAACGAGTTTCTATCAAATAAAGAAATAGAAAGTATAAAAATGATTGTTAAAAATCATACGGAAGCTTATAGTAAAGCTATGAATAATATTAGTTGGTAAGGAATAGCGATGATAACGCAATGTTCACATACCATTTTTCAGGAGGAAAAACGATGCGGCAGGAAAGAGTTGAGTTTCAAAGCGGTCAACTTACTTTGGAAGGAGTTTTAAGGCTTCCCGAAGGGGAAGGTCCTTTTGGCGTTGTTGTTGTCTGTCACCCTCATCCTCAGATGGGAGGCGATATGCGGAACAATGTTGTTTCCGCCGTCTGTATGGCGCTGGCCGGGAAGGGTCTGGCCTCCTTCAAATTCAACTTCCGGGGCGTGGGGGGCAGTGAAGGATACTATGACAACGGAATCGGTGAATGCGACGACGCCCTGGCGGCAGTTTCGTATGTGTTAAGCAAAAAAGAGATTGATTCCGAAAGAATTGGAATCTGCGGCTATTCGTTCGGCAGCATGGTGGCTTTAAAGGTGGCGGCAAAAGAACAAAAAATCAGGGCGGTGGCGGGAATATCTCCCTTTATCAAACCTGCGGACCTGCTTGACGCATATACAAAGCCGAAAATATTTCTCTGCGGCGCCCGGGATGGTTTTATAAACACGAAAAGCCTTCAGCAGCAGGTGGAAAAACTGCCGGAACCGAAGGAAATTGTGCTTTATCCTGATATTGATCATTTCTGGTTTGGTCAGGAAAGGAGCATGGCCGCCAGGGTCGGGGAATTTTTTGCGGGCAGTCTTTAGGCTACAAAAATATTTTATTATTATCTCGTTAATAATAAATAAATTATATATTTCTTATTGCATGTTAGGCACGATTAAGTTTAAAATAACAAGTAGCATATAACAGCTAAGGTTAATTTAAAATAAGAGGCGGGTGCTTAACATGTACGAAAAAGTGTCTGAGGTAATTGAAAAAATACGCCCAATGCTTCAAAGAGACGGCGGAGATGTTGAGCTTGTTGAAGTTGCTGATGACGGCGTGGTCAAGGTTGCTCTAAAAGGCGCCTGCGGCGGCTGAGCGGGCGCAACCTATACCCTTAAAATGGGAATTGAGCGGTCGCTCAAGCAGCTTGTTCCGGAAGTCAAAGAAGTAGTCCAGGTTTAGTTGTCATAAAAAGGTGTTTTTTAAGACATCCTGACCAGCGGGTGTGAAATTATTCTAAAAACACAAGTAGTGGGAGTTGGATTTTTCACCTTTCCCACTATTTTATTTTTTTTTACCCTTAATTGGACAATGTATCTATTGATCGCTTATGGGCATCATGATATTTTAAAAAGGTATGGTTTATAAGCGGATGGTTATTTTGGGAGAGGTCTTTCATGTACGAAGTTACGGTTAAGAAGCAGTTTGCCGCTGCGCACCGGCTGTTGGACTATCCTGATCGTTGTTCCCGTTTACACGGCCATTCCTGGGTTGTGGAAGTTTCCGTTTCAGGGACGGAACTGGATGAAAACGGGATGCTGATCGACTTTAAAGAAGCAAAAAAACTGGTCGGGGAAGTAATTGACGGCCTCGATCACCAGTATTTAAACGAGCTGGAATTTTTCAGTCAACCGGGGAGGGAAACCAACCCCACAGCTGAAAATATAGCCAGGTATATCTTTAACTGTTTAAGAGCTGTTTTTAAAAACAGTTTAAAATTGTCCGGTGTCCGGGTTTGGGAATCTTCCGACACATGCGCCTTCTACAGTGAGGGAAGATAAATGAGAAGTGTTGTCCTGCTTTCCGGAGGTCTTGATTCTACCGTTTCTTTAGCTCACGCCCTGCGTGAAAGCGAGGTGGAGCTTTGCCTGACCATGGATTACGGGCAGCGTTCAGCGGCCAGGGAAATCAATTCGGCTTCAGCTATTGCGGAATATTATGATCTCAACCATATGGTTATTGATCTTCCGTTTCTGAGAAAGATCACTTTTTCGGCTTTGGTGAACACTTCGAAGGCGGTGCCCAATCCTTCGGCCGACCTGCTTGACGATCCGCAGGCCGCCCTTGACTGCGCCGCGGCGGTGTGGGTGCCGAACCGCAACGGGTTGTTCATTAATATAGCGGCTTCTTTTGCCGAGGCGCTGGACTGCGGACTGATTGTGACAGGATTTAACCGGGAAGAAGCCCGGACTTTTCCTGATAACAGACCGGCTTTTGTTAAAGCTGCAAATGAAGCGCTTGCTTTTTCAACAAGAAACAGCGTCAGGGTGGTAAGCTACACCCAGCGCCTGGATAAGGTAGAAATTGTCCAGTTAGGTAAAAAACTCAATGTGCCCTGGCGGCTGATCTGGAGCTGTTATCATGGTGGCAGTGAAATGTGCGGCGTCTGTGAAAGCTGCCTGCGTTTTTCTAAGGCGATGAAGGAGGCGGGGATTGATGGCTTTTCTGCAGAGCCTGGTGGTTCCGGAGATAGTTCCGTATGACGGAAAGCAGCTGTCCTCGCTTTGGGCTTACCGGACTTGGGGCGTTAAAGGCGACAGTATAATCGGTTTTCGCGGCCCCTGTGATATTGACTTTGCTGATATGATCGATCTGGAGGATGTATTGAGTCAGTCCGCCATCTACAGTCCCGATATGCTTCACTTTATAGTTGAGCACTTTGACCATGACCTTGAAAAAGGTGTTTTAAGGCAGAGGCTGCTGATCACGATCATCAGGGAAACACTTGAATCCCGCGGTATTAGACCCTCGCGCCGGGGGGATGACCTTTACATAGACGACGGCAAATTATCTATTTCAATTGCTACAGTTACTCCTGTTTCGACGATGATCCATGCGGGGCTGAACATAAGCAGGGAAAACGTTCCTGTAAAAGCTTCCTGTCTATTGGAGGCGGGATTGGCGGAAAATGAGATTCTCCCGTTTGCTGAAAGAGTCTGCCGGTCCTATGCCGGTGAAATCGAAGACATCTTTTCAGCGCGCTGCAAGGTAAGAGGTGGCAGGTAATTTGGATGTTTTTGTTTCTGAAATATTTTCGTCTGTCCAGGGGGAGGGACCCCTGGTAGGATGCAGGCAGATTTTTCTGCGTTTTGCCGGGTGCAACCTGGACTGCGCATATTGCGACACCCCCGGTGAAATGCGGCCAACTCACTGCCGGTGTGAAAACGCTCTTGACGGTAAAGACCTTGCCTTCTACAAAAATCCCTTGAATGCCGGCCAGGTAGTTTCGGCGGTTGAAAGATTAAAACCGTCAATTCACCATTCAATCAGCTTAACCGGAGGGGAACCTCTTCTTCAAAACGAATTTTTACTGGAAATACTTCCTTTGATAAAAGGTACGCGCCTGGGAGTGTACCTGGAAACAAACGGCACACTCACCGAACAGCTGGAAAGCATAATCGGCATGGTTGACTTTATTGCGATGGATATCAAACTGCCGGGTGTTTCAGGCCTGCCTCCCATGTGGGAGGAGCATAAAAGGTTTTTGGCCGCGGCTGTTCAAAAAAAAGTTTTTGTAAAGGTAGTTGTGGGCGGAAAAACCCGTGAAGAAGAATTTATTCAGGCTGTCCAACATGTTGCGGAAATAGCCGACCTGCCCCTGATTATTCAGCCTGTTACGGGCAGCCGGTTTCTCAAGCCTGACCCGGCACGGCTTCTTTGCCTTCAGGAGCGGGCGCTTGACTGTCTTTCCGATGTAAGGGTAATTCCGCAGGTTCATAAAATGCTGGAATTGGTATAATAGAGATAGACGAAAAGAAAAGGAAAGGGTCTAAGGGAGTGGATTTAAAAAAGATTCAGGAAGCGGTCCGGATGATCCTTGAGGCCGTTGGAGAGGACCCGGACAGGCCGGGTTTGAAAGGGACACCCGAACGGATAGCTAAAATGTATGAAGAGATTTTTTCCGGACTGTGCGAGGAACCGAAAAAGCATCTTGAGAAAATATTTCTGGAAGACCATGAGGAAATGGTTCTGGTCAAGGACATACCAATGTATTCCGTATGCGAGCACCACCTGCTGCCCTTTTTTGGGGTTGCCCATGTCGCTTATATTCCCAGGCAGTGGAGGGTTACCGGACTATCCAAACTCGCCAGGGTTGTAGAGGGATATTCAAGAAGGCCGCAGCTGCAGGAGAGGCTGACCACGCAAATTGCCGACGCCGTCATGTCGGAACTCGATCCTTACGGGGTGCTGGTTGTCATTGAGGCTGAGCATATGTGTATGACACTGCGCGGAGTCAGGAAGCCGGGTTCCAAGACGGTGACTTCGGCGGTACGCGGCGTTTTCCAGAAAAGTGTGGCAACCAGAGCCGAGGCGATGGCCCTGATTAAAAAGAATGATTGAGTAGACACCAACGCTGTAAAAACAGCGCCATCTTAAAGGATGAAAATTCATCAATAAAGGAAGGTCAATGCCTTAAGTGCGATTTTGGGGCTTGTGAACATGAGCACGCAGGCAGTTGACCTCCCTAATGCAAATTAATTTTCAGAGAAGGGCTGCGGAGGTTAATATGCGAATTCTAGTGGTCAATGATGACGGAATATACGCCAGGGGCTTGAGCGCCCTTGTCAGGGGGCTTAAAGATCTTGGTGAGATATACGTTGTGGCTCCTGACCGGGAGAGAAGCGCCACGGGTCACAGTATTACTGTGTACCGGCCCTTGCGCGTCAAGAAAGTTTCCATGTCCGATTTCGGTGTTGCGGCAAGCTGGGCGGTTGACGGAACGCCATCCGACTGCGTTAAGCTGGCTGTTGAAGACCTCCTTCCCAACCCGCCGGATATAATTCTTTCGGGGATCAACCAGGGGCCCAATCTGGGTACGGATGTGCTGTATTCGGGAACAGTTTCAGCGGCTATCGAAGGTTTTATCAGCGGTTTTCCGGCAATTGCCGTTTCCCTGGCCAGTTTTACGGACCGTGATTTTTCTAGGGCCGGGGACTTTACGCATACTCTGGTTACGACGCTTGAAAAAGTTGACTTTCCGCAGAATTTCCTGTTGAATGTAAATGTGCCTGTCGGCGGGGAGCAAAAGGGTGTAAAGATAACCCGCCTCGGGAACCGGAGGTATATTAATATCTTTGAAAAAAGAACGGATCCCCGGGGAAGGATTTATTACTGGATGGCAGGGGATCTGCTTGACAAGGAAGAAAATTCAGAGGGCACGGATGTCAGCGCGGTAAAAAATAATTATATTTCCATAACCCCGCTGCATCTTGATCTCTCGGATTATTCAACCATCGACAACCTGAAAAACAACGGCTTCTTGGAGAATTTTAAAACAATTAATACGGGAGGTAGTAAAATTTGAAGAACTACAAGAGCAGTCAAATTCGCAATCTGGGGGTTGTCGCCCATGGCGGCGCCGGAAAAACATCGCTTGTGGAGGCAATGCTGTTTAACAGCGGAGCGGTGAACAGGCTCGGGCGGGTGGATGACGGTACCACTACCGCAGATTACCATCCGGAGGAGATAAACCGCAAGATAACAATCCATACGAGCCTTGTTCCCTGCGAGTGGGAAGGCTGCAAGATTAATGTCCTGGATTCTCCCGGTTTTTCCGATTTTATAGGAGAAGTGCTGGCCGTGTTAAGGGTTGTAGATTGTAACCTTTTTGTGGTGTCTGCGGTCGACGGGGTTGAGGTTCAGACGGAGATCATCTGGGAGCATGCCGATATGCGAGGCCTGCCCAGACTTGTTTTTATAAATAAGATGGATCGTGAAAACGCCCATTTCTTTAAAGTTCTCGATGATTTAAATCAAAAATTCAATACCCGTTTTGCGCCTGTAATGCTGCCTATCGGCCAGGCTGCCGATTTTAGCGGGATAGTCGATATGATCGAACAGAAGGCGTTTTCTTACGGGAATGACGGAAAGGCCGTGGAAATAGCTGTACCTGGCGGGATGGCCGATACAATCGGCGAGTATCGCGAGAAGCTTATCGAGGCCATTGTTGAAGCTGATGATGAGCTGATGATGAAGTACCTGGAAGGCGAGGAGCTGACACCTGAAGAATTGAAAGAGGGACTTAAAAAAGGCGTCGCCACCGCCAAAGTGGTACCTGTGCTCTGCGGTTCGGCGATTAAGAACAGCGCTGTAATCAACCTGATGGACTTCCTGGTAAAATACTGCCCGCCGCCTGAAGACAAAAGCACAGAGCCATTTTCGGGGTTGGTCTTTAAAACGCTTGCCGACCCTTATGTAGGCAGAATGAACTTCATCCGAGTCTATACAGGCGTTCTTAAAAGCGACAGCGTACAATTCAACAGCGCCGGGGGGAAAGCGGAAAAGGTCGGTCAGGTGCTTTATTTAAGGGGTAAAAATTCGGTTCCCGCAACGGAAGTTCCTTCCGGAGACATCGCCGTGCTGGTCAAGCTTCAGCAAACCGGCACGGGAGACACCCTGTGCGATAAAGACAACCAGGTCCAACTGGAGGGGATAAGTTTTCCTGCTCCCACTCTGAGTGTGGCTATCCAGCCAAAAAGCAAGGGAGACGAAGACAAACTGAGCAGCGCAATGGCCAGGCTGCTGGAGGAGGACCCAACCGTAAGGGTGGAGAAGAACGTAGAAACAAAAGAGACCCTGTTGACCGGAATGGGCGAGATGCACCTGGATATTCTGATGGAAAGGCTCAAGCGCAAGTACGGCGTCGATGTGTTAATGAGTCTCCCCAAAGTGCCTTACCGGGAAACCATCCGCAATGAAGTCAAGGTTGAAGGAAAACATAAAAAGCAAACGGGCGGCCATGGCCAGTTCGGACACGTTTGGCTGCGTTTAGAACCGCTGGTGAACGAACCCTTTATTTTTGACGAGGAACTCTTCGGAGGCTCTGTTCCCAAACAGTATGTGCCGGCAGTGGAAAAAGGAGTGCGCGAGGCAATGGAGGAAGGAATCCTGGCCGGTTATCCGGTGACCGGGGTAAAAACTGTTCTTTACGACGGTTCCTACCACCCGGTTGATTCTTCTGAAATGGCCTTTAAGATTGCGGGCTCGATGGCCTTTAAAAAAGGCACCGCTCAGGCAAAACCGGCTTTACTCGAACCAATTTTGGAAGTTGAGGTAACGGTGCCGGAAAGCTACATGGGGGATATTATCGGCGATTTTAATACAAAGAGGGGCCGCATTCTTGGTATGGAACCCACAGAAAACAAAAGGACAAAAGTAAAGGCTCTTGTACCGATGGCCGAGATGTCCCGTTACGCAATCGACTTAAAGTCGATGACCCAGGGTCGCGGTTCTTTTTCCGCTATCTTCAGCAGTTATGAAGAAGTCCCGCTCAGGCTTGCCGAGGAAGTAATTAAAAAAGCAAAGGCTGCGCAGGAGGCGGAAAAATAAGCCCTGCCCTGCCTGCAAGGCTGCAAAGGATCGGTTAGGGGAGTATCCGAAAAGGGCATACTATCCGGTAAAAAGCCTTTGGAGGATATTAAGTTGAGCAGGCTTTATCACATCAAACCCCGCCAGGACAGCCGCAACCGGGTGGCCCGCACGCTTGATTTTTTAGCTGGAGTGCTGCTTTTCTGGGTGTTTGCCCTAGCGGTATTACTAATTGCCCTGCCGGCGCACATGGCTTTTTGCTGTTCTTTACTGGCGGCGTCACTTATGTGCCTGGCAGGCGTCCGTTTACAAAAGTGGCGGAAATTGAAACGCCAGCTGCATAACAGGATGTGGCTTGCCGGGGAAAAGCTCCGCATTGAAATTGACAACCTGAAAACGCGCGATGATTTAATCATGTTTGTGGGGCTGCTTCTGGACAGGTCTAATCAATTTGAAGATGTCCGGGTGACCCCGAAAGATCCTGTGCCTATCCTATCCATATACAGGGGTTCAAAAGTCGGAATTCAGTGCCTGCCGCCCTCTTTGCCGGGCGCCGCGGCCGATACCGGTTACTGTTCTGAAATTATTCAGCAGCTTGGCGAAGATCTGGAAAAAGGACAGTATGAGAAGGCATTTATAGTTGCGATAGGGGAAATCCACCCCCGTGTGAGATGGCTGATCAAAATACTCGGCAGGAATTTACAGGTGGCTTTGTTGTCCAAAGAAAAGCTTGTCGAACTGGCTGTTCGGGCAGAACAGCTATCTGGCGGGGAAGAGGTTTTTGAAAGCGGTGTAAAGCAGGAGAGGGTTGTAAAGGAGACGGAGCCGGGGATTAAAGAAGTTGTCCTTGCCCCAAAAAAAGGTCTCAGGTATCTAGCAGCGTTTTTCATGCTTGCTGTTTTCTACCTTTTTGTTCATCTTACCGGACTTGCTGCCTGGGTTTGTCTTGCCTTTATAATCATCAACGGTATTCTGGCGCTTGCCTGCTTTATAGCCAACCGTGAAAAAAGAGGCGCTTTCAGGCTGGAGTAAGCTGTTAAGGTGGGATTTGATCTGTCAATTGAAAAAACACTGAGCTCGGATTTTGTTTACAGGGGTAAAATAATCAATTTGAAAGTGGATCGCGTGGAGCTTACCGGAGGCCGTACCGCTATTCGGGAGGTTATAGGGCACGCCGGCGCGGTGGCGGTTGTAGCCGTAGACTCCGATGAGAATGTCCTGTTGGTCAGGCAGTACCGTTACCCTGCCGGCAAAGAACTACTTGAAATTCCCGCCGGGATGGTTGAACAGGACGAGGACCCTCTTTTCAGCGCAAAAAGAGAACTGGCAGAGGAAACGGGCGCCAAAGCTTTATCCTGGCAGTACCTTTTTGGTTTTTACTCATCGCCCGGTTTTTGTGACGAGTACCTGCGCGTTTACCTGGCCAGGGAACTTGAGTTCACTGCCCAGAGCCTGGATGAGGATGAGTCTATAGAGCTGGTTAAAATTCCTCTGGGCAGGGTCCCGGAAGAAATTGAGCGGGGCGGCATTCAGGACGCAAAATCAATCGCGGGTTTGCTGGGCGCATTCCGGCTGATGAGTAAAAATACCGTCTGAACAATTAAAAGTTAAGATATTTAGCCGCCGGTTCAAAAACAATTCGGTTGTTTTTGAGTGAGGCTGTTACCGGAACCTTGGAGTGTCTTCCGTTTTGCAGGCCGCCGATTCCGGCTATGCTCAGGTGGACCGGGTTAAGCAGAAGCGCCGTGATGGTCGATTTATTGCGGCCGGGTACACCGGCATTGACGCTTCCAAAGCATCTTCCGAAGATAACAATACTGCCGCCGGAGTACAAACGTGCGCCGGGATTTACATCGCCGACAATGATCAGGTTGCTTATTGCTTCTATTTCCTGGCCGGATCGGATAGTGGCGAAAATCAACCGGGCCGGTTCATCAGTATCATCGGTTGTATTTTCAATAACAGGAGCAGACGGCAAAACGGGCAGTTGTATTTCCTTATTCGGCACAAGCCCGTGCTGGAGGCAGATGTTTTCAAGTTCGATATACTGTGGGTTGTCCGAGGAACTGCTCGGATAGTGAAAGGTAAACTTTGCTCCCTTGAAGAAGCCTTTCGAAGAGATGAATTTTTTTTCCAAATCATCTTTCAGTTCTTCAAATTTACTGGCTGGATCAAGAAGGATGACCAAACCGCCACGGGTTCCTTTAATAGTGATCAGTTCTTTGCTCATAATGCAACCCGCCTTTCCAGAATAACCCACTTTTCGATATATTCGATTTAATTTACCATATTCCTGCCGTTGTTTAAAAAGATTGTCCGGAAAAACAAACCTTTGTATAAAAATGTAACCTTTGCGGCAACTTTAAAAGGTAACTTATTATCGGAGGGAGGAAAGCAGCTTGCCGGAATGGAGAAAAGACCCGGTTGTCGACCGGTGGGTGGTTATTTCCACGGAAAGAAGCAAACGTCCGTCAAATTTTAAAGTATCCGAAGAAAAGATAAAAGGACAGGTATGTTCATTATGCCCCGGCCGCGAGCATGAAACACCGCCCGAGGTGATGTCTTTTCGCAAGCAGGGTACGCAGCGCGACAACCCCGGCTGGTGGGTCAGGGTGGTCCCGAACAAGTTCCCGGCTGTCAGCGCCGAGGCCGCGCCGGAAGTTTACAATAAAGGAATCTATGCCGCGATGGACGGGTTGGGCGCCCATGAAGTTGTGATCGAGTCGCCGGATCACGTTGACAACCTGGATGTTGAGGATGACCGTCAGATAGAAGAAATCCTCTGGGCTTGGAGAGACCGCCTGCTTGGCCTTCGTCAGGACAACCGGATGAAATATATCCAGATCTTTAAAAATTTCGGAGAGACTGCCGGAGCGTCCCTTGAACACACACACTCCCAGATTGTTGCTATCCCCATGGTCCCGCATGATATAAGCCTGGAGATGGAAGGGGCAAAAAGGTATACAGAAGATACAGGGAGATGCATTTTTTGCGATATGGTGGCCAGCGAGTTACAACAGCGTGAACGCATGATCATGCAGGGGGAAAGGTTTGTCACCCTGGCGCCCTTTGCTTCGCGTTTCCCGTTTGAAACCTGGGTAATGCCTGTTAAACACCAGCATGATTTCGCCAATATCAATAAGGAAGAGGCCGTTGAGCTTTCTTCGATGCTGCGCGCTCTTCTGGTCAAGATGGCCCTGGTGCTGCATAAACCTCCATACAACATGGTTTTGCATAACTCCACCGTAAACATGCCTGATGCCTCATACTATCACTGGCGCCTGGAAATTCTGCCAAGGCTGACGGTAATAGCGGGTTTTGAACTTGGCACCGGCTTATATATCAACCCGACCCCTCCTGAACTGGCGGCAAAGTGCCTGTCCGAGTGTTAATGTTGATTTTTTTAATTTTTTTTTCTTAAATGGACAAATTAAATAGGTATAGATTTTTGATTTCGGGAGGTAAAAACATGTTTGACCGTCCACTTAAGGTTTTAATGGTTTCTTCAGAAGTAGTTCCCTTTGCCAAAACAGGCGGTTTGGCGGATGTAGCCGGTTCGCTGCCCAAGGCGCTGGCTACTGTCGGCAGTGATTATGCCGGAAACGACATCCGGGTTGCGCTTCCCCACTACAAGGGAGTTGAAGGCGCCCGCTACCGGATGGACTTCCCGGTTCTGACCAGCGAGCGGGTGGAAACAGCAATTGTACGGGAATCCTCCGTTGAAGCCCAGTACATGGGGGAACACCGTCTTGTTCCGGTATACCTGATTGATAACCACTATTATTTCTACCGCGACGGCCTGTATAACTTCGACGACGACGCGGAGCGCTTCACTTTTTTCTGCCAGTCTGTCCTGGAGATGCTGCCCAGGCTTGGCTGGCAGCCGGATATTGTTCACTGCAATGACTGGCAGACCGGCCCGATTCCATTTTTTCTGAAAGTCCTCTATGCAAAAGATCCTTTTTACAACAAAATATCCACCGTTTTTACAATCCACAATTTACAGTACCAGGGCAATTTTGAAGAAAAAACACTCGATCTTCTGGGAGTGGGCGGGGATTACTTCACACCTGAACATCTTGAATTTTACGGCGGGATCAGCTTCATCAAGATGGGTATTACTTATGCGGACGTCTTGAGCACCGTCAGCAGGACATACGCCCTGGAAATTCAGCAGCCGGAAAGCGGCGAACGCCTGGACGGGCTTTTAAGGGAGCGCTCGAACGACCTTTACGGGATCGTCAACGGGATCAATTACCATGAGTTCAACCCGAAAACGGACCCTCGCCTGTACCGCAATTACGACCAGTATTCCATTGAAAACAAACAGGAAAATAAACTATCCCTGCAAAAGGAACTGGGACTGCCCGTGAGAAACGTTCCGGTAATGGGGATGATTTCACGCCTGGCGCAGCAAAAAGGACTTGATCTTTTGGCCGGAATTATTGATGAACTGCTGGCTTTGGACGTGCAGCTGGCGCTGCTGGGAAGCGGAGAACCTGAATTTGAAAAGATTTTCCAGGATATAAAAGCCAAGTACCCTGAAAAAGCCGGCATTTACCTTGGTTTTAATCCTATCCTGGCTCAGCGCATTTACGCCGGCGCTGATCTGTTCCTGATGCCTTCCCGTTTTGAACCCTGCGGACTGGGCCAGCTTATCGCCATGCGCTACGGCAACATTCCGGTTGTCCGGGCAACCGGTGGGCTTGCAGACACAGTGAGCGACTACAATCCTATAACCGGTTCGGGAAACGGTTTTGTTTTTCTGGAGTATGACAAGAACGCTTTTTATCAGGTAATAAAGCGGGCGTTAAACCTGTACTGGCACGAACCTGCCCAGTGGCAGAAACTGGCACGCAATGCGATGGAACAGGATTTTTCCTGGGCGCGCTCGGCGGTCGAATATCTTCAGCTGTACTACGAGGCGATTAACCGCCATCTTTCCAAGACCAAGATAGCCTGATAGAATTACCGGGCCTTAAATGACTCGTAAAAATAAATTATGATAGTCCCGAAAATAATTGCAATATAAACCCATAAATACTCGATCCTTAGGGACTGATCGCGGCCGAGGGCGACCTGAATGCTTCCCCATTCAGTGAATCCGAACAGCCAGACCAATTCTACCTTTATCCAGCTCAGCAGCGTGCGGGCAAGCTGGTACTGAATCCTGATATTCTGCTCGGTTATCAGCCAGGGATAATTGAAAAGGTGGGGGTACCGGCTTAAAACAGTCATCCCTGCGCTGATCAGTACGACCACAAGCAGCTGGCGGAGCAGCGCTGTCTTGTCGCCCCAGGCGACCGGGATTCCCCCGGTTCCGAACCTGGTGGGGATCTGGTCCGGCAACGCCGCCCAGTACCTGACAAGGGTAAAGAGCATGGTCAGGATACCGATTACATAAGCAATCTCCAGCACATTTTCTAAAGTAGAGCGGGGGATAGAAACAGCCGGCAGGTTTCTTGGTTTGGCTTTTTTCATGGTGTCAGATTTCCTTAAAAGAATTTTTAAGTTCTCAAATAATATATACCTGCCGGCCCAAATTATCAAGTAGTGACAAGGGACGCCCACGAAGCATGGGGGCGTACATTTTGCTTTCTAAGCGCTGGAAATCTTAACAGCGGATAGTTGAAGTGAAGGAAATATTTATTAAGACGGGTTGAAGAAGGGGGCAGATTATATATGGAGGCCAGGAGTATTAAGAAATCTTTTCAGTCTTTCGAAACAGCTTGCACAATTTGTCCTTGGCAATTATTTTGGCGGCGAAGGCAGTCATCGATAAAGCGCACAGTAACAGTTTTGTAAACTTCCTCATTAACGGACCTCCTTTACAGTTTAGCTGTTTTTATGGTGTCCGCCCCGGGTGCTGTTTATGTATTCATCTCATAAGGATTTAAGTTAGTTCCAGTTAACCCTGAAGAAGAAAAGCGACCTAAAAATTAAGCGGCGGAAGTCTGTTGTATATGCGGTTAGGAATGGGTTTAAATGATATAATATATCTGTATTCGGGTTAGTATGAAAATAATGGATGATGGTTCGGTTGTCGTTTAATGATATAATATATCTGTATTCGGGAAGGTGGCTAGCGCTTTGCTGTTCTGCCAGGCAAATTTATTTAAGATAACTAACTAAAGTGGGCTACGCCCACAACCCAATTATCAGTCAGGATAAGCTAATTCAATTAAATTTACACCGGAATAGGAAAATGCGTTACCGATCCTGTATAATGTTTAGCGTCCAAACCAAAATA
>LDZT01008465.1_pt1 | contig 26769 bp, 15 predicted proteins | sample 615521 | NCBI WGS metagenome assembly LDZT01 (sample SAMN03408292, study PRJNA278302) | terrestrial metagenome | isolation source: oil reservoir sample SB1 | place: USA: Alaska, North Slope, Schrader Bluff formation | collected 2011-09 | reverse complement strand
GGTGGTACCAAGGACTTTTCACCCATCATCGAGATGGCAAAAACCTGTAAACCACCGGTAGCCATCGAAAACGGCACCATTACGGGTGGATTTGCCCACAATCAGGTTATACAATTAGCCGATAAAGTGGTGGACGCCGTAAAAAGCGGAGCCATCCGGAAATTTATTGTCATGGCTGGATGTGACGGCAGAATGAAAAGCCGTGAATACTATACGGAATTTGCCCAAAAACTTCCCAAAGATACTGTCATCCTAACGGCCGGTTGTGCCAAATACCGTTACAACAAGCTACCTTTGGGAGACATCGGTGGAATTCCACGGATTCTGGATGCGGGGCAATGTAATGATTCTTACAGTCTTGCAGTCATTGCACTCAAATTAAAGGAGATCTTTGAACTGAACGATATTAATGAGCTCCCTATTGCATACAATATCGCATGGTATGAACAGAAAGCGGTGATTGTATTGTTGGCTTTGCTATATCTGGGTGTAAAGAATATTCATCTGGGTCCCACACTCCCTGCTTTCCTCTCCCCCAATGTAACAGATGTACTTGTAAAAAACTTTGGAATAGCACCGATTGGTTCGGTTGATGAAGATATCAAACTTCTTGCCTGATCAGGTTTCCATAACTCATTGATGAAAAGACCGGTGAAAAATCCGGTCTTTTTTTTCTTCAGGGATAATCTTCCCGGTTCATGGAAAAAAGTCACATTTCATGACAACTTTTTGGGTAAATTTCCAATCCGAATTGGGATGAACAAGAGGAAATGACCATGAATCAAACTGTATTAAGACAGATTGTAATCACCGGACTTTTACTGTTTTTAGGTTTCGCCTGTACTCCCCGGGAGATGCTGGATGAACCGGAAGCAGTTTCCATGTATCCGGCCTTTGATACCTCCAACATGGATTTATCTGTCAAGCCTGGGGAGGATTTTTATCTCTATGCCAATGGGAAATGGCTGCAGAATAATCCTGTACCCGAAGACAAGGTCAGTATAGGTGCCTTTCGTGAAGTATATGACCGGAATCAGGAAATGATCAAAACTTTGTTAGATGAAGCTGCGAAGGATGTAGACTCAGATCCTTCCAGTTTGCGTGGTCAGGTAGGTGCTTATTATACCAGTGGATTGGACAGTGCTCTGATTGAAGAAAAAAGCATAACACCCTTACTGGCTCAACTTGAGATTGTCAAAACCGGATCATCCGGCGAAATTGTTGAGACCATTGCCTGGTTTCATTCACGTTTCATGGCACCGGTATTTGATATCTCTTTTTATGAAGATCCAAAAAACACAGATCTTGTCATTGTACACCTGGGACAAAGTGGTTTAGGTCTTCCTGAGCGGGAATACTACGTAGGACAGTCAGAAAGGTTAAAGGAAATCCGAAAGGAATATCAAGACTTTCTAGGCCGGTTTTTTCAGGCCGGTGGTTATACACCTGAAAAAGCTGAAGCAGCAGCGACATCCATCCTATTGTTTGAAACACGGCTAGCCGAAGCATCCATGAACCTTATCGATCGCCGGGATCCACAAAAAACATACCATAAGATGTCCCTTTCAGAATTAAAGGCATTAACACCGGATTTAAACTGGGATCTTTACTTTAACACATTGGGACTCAATTACGATCAATATTATAATATTCACCAGCCAGATTTTTTCAGAGAAATAAATCAAATGCTTACGGAAATCCCTGCAGAAGTGTGGACTGATTATTTTACCTGGAATATGATGGACCGCATGGCCCATTATTTACCGGGTGAAATCTATGCCTTACATTTTGATTTCTTTAACAGGTATTTATCCGGACAAAAAGTCATGGAACCCCGGACAAAGAGGGTTTTAGACCAGGCCAACTGGATTTTGGGTGATATGCTGGCCAGGCTTTATGTTGAGACTTATTTCCCTCCGGAAGCGAAAGAAAAAATGACCGAATTGACAGGAAATTTGAAACATGCCCTGAAACAACGTATTGAAAATGTGGATTGGATGACAGACAAAACACGAGAAAAAGCCCTGGTCAAACTGGAAGCGATGCGCATCAAAATCGGATATCCCGATTCATGGGATGACTTTTCCGGATTGACGTTAAAGCGGGATGATTATTTTGGGAATTTTCTGCGTATTGCGGCTTATCAGTTTGATTTAGAAAAAGCAAAAGCCGGACAAAAACCGGACCCGGAAGAATGGCACATGCCGGCTCATATTGTCAATGCCTATTACAATCCCCTTGGGAACGAAGTCGTTTTCCCTGCGGGTATTCTCCAGCCTTCCTTTTTCAATCTTCATGCCGACGACCCCGTGAACTACGGAGGAATTGGCGTGGTTATCGGTCATGAAATGACCCACGGTTTTGATAATCATGGCAGGCAATATGATGAAAACGGAATGCTGAACGACTGGTGGACAGCTGAAGATGCCGAACAGTTTGATGTCCGGGCGAAAAAACTTGTCAGACAATATGATAACTATGTAGTTATTGATACATTTCGCATCAATGGAGAACTTACACTGGGTGAAAACATTGCGGATTTGGGTGGTGTGAATGTGGCCTATGACGCCTTACAATTGGCCAAACGGGACAACGAAATGAAAAACATTGACGGATTTACACCTGATCAGCGTTTCTTTCTGGGTTTTGCACAGATCTGGCGACGAAATATGAGCCGGGAAACCATGATCCGTCGTATCATGGAAGATGAGCATTCACCAGCCCATTACCGTGTTGTAGGTCCTCTTGAAAATGTAAATGCTTTCTACGAGGCCTTTCACATTCAGCCCGGAGAACCAAGATACCGATCTCCGGAAGAACGGGTAGTTATCTGGTAGAACATAAAAGAAAATAATAATGAAGAGGGTTCTTTGACCCTCTTTTTTATCGGATAATCCGGCAAATTTTATTTAATTATTTCGATATATTTCTATATAGAAATATTTTTGCCCTTACTCCCCCACCCCGGGGGTAAGATACACCACAAATCAAAAGATGTCAAGTTTATATTATTATTTATATTATTTAATATTTTTAAATTAGGACTTTTTATATTTTGGTTTTCGAATCTCCGTCAGATCTTGTGTATCAGGGAACAGGGGAATAAAGGGACGGTTTATCCGCTTCAGACTTGAAAATATATTATTCACAATATCTATCCGGGGATTGAGTTTCTGAATATCCATGAGCCATTCTCTGATTTGATTTCGTCGAGAATTCACAGCTGCCGGACACATTTCGGGAACTACAGGAAGGCTCTGTTCAACTGCATAGGTTTTTAGAAGTGGAGACGGTATCAGATACAGAGGTCTGCAAATGTGAAATAGTCCGTCAAAGAGCGGTTGACGCGGAAGCATGGTACTGATTTCACGGCTATAGATCTGGTTTAAAATAAGGGTTTCAACGACATCATTTTTATGATGCCCGAAAAACACTTTTTTAAATCCATGTTCCATGGCAAAACTTACCACTGCTTTTCGCCTAAGGCGCATACAGATAAAACATGGATTTTTTTCTGCATCGGCTGCAAAGACCTTTTTGTGAATATCTGTTTCAACCCGGTAAACTGTCGCATATTGACGGCAATAGTCCAGAAAAGTGACCGGATATTCAAGATTAAGCTGCACATGTACCGCATGAAGTTCAACCGGGAAGCGGGATAAAAGGGTAAGAAGGCTCAGGGAATCTTTCCCGCCCGAAATACCCACCAATACTTTTTCACCCTCCTGAAAAAGATTCCAATTTTGGTTTGCTTCCCGGATATGTGCCAGGAGTATTTTTTCCAGTTTTGTGGGCATAATTGAATTTACAAAAAAGGGGACAGTCTGACTGTCCCCTTTTTGACTTACTTATGGTTATTCTTTATTCAGCTAATTTCCGGTATTCTTCATAGCGCTCTTTGGCATACACTGCAAATTTTTCCCTGAATTCTTTCACTTTTTCGGGAAAGGTCTGTTTCAGGGATGTATAGCGTTTTTCACCTTCCAGGAAATCCAGCACATCCTTTTTCGGTTCTTTGGAATCAAGAATGAAGGGGTTTTTACCTTCCGTTTTCAGCGCCGGATTATAGCGATAAAGCAGCCAGTAGCCTGTTTCAACGGCTTTTTTCTCTTCCAGCTGGCTTTGGCTCATATCAATACCATGATTGATACAGGGTGCGTACGCAATGATGATTGAAGGCCCGGGATAAGCTTCCGCTTCCGAAATTGCCTTAATCAGTTGATTCTTATTGGCACCCATGGAGACCATGGCAACATAGACATAACCGTATGTCATCATCATCTTGCCCAGATCCTTCTTGATGGTCCTTTTTCCAGCTTCAGCAAAACGGGCCACCGCACCCAGAGGGGATGCTTTTGATGCCTGTCCGCCTGTATTGGAATAGACCTCTGTATCCAACACAAGAATATTGATATTCTTACCCGATGCGAGGACATGGTCCAGGCCACCGAATCCAATATCATAAGCCCACCCGTCACCACCGAAAGACCAGATGGATTTATCCACGAAATAATTTCTCAGATCATAGACTTTTTGGGCGACAGATTTCAGTTCAGAAGGAACCTTTTCCAGATAATCGGGTAACAATTCTTTGATTTTCCGTGCGTTGGCTTTGGCTTCCTGATCCACGGATGTCCAGTTTTCCACTGCGGTCTTCAGGGCTTCGCCCAATTCACCATCGACACCACTATCCAAAAGTTTCTGTACATTGCTCTTTAATTGCTTACGGTTGGCATCCACAGCCAGACGCATCCCAAAACCATATTCGGCATTATCCTCAAAGAGTGAATTTGCCCAGGCCGGTCCATGGCCGTCCTTGTTTTTTGTGTAGGGAATCGTGGGGAATGTCCCGCCGTAAATAGATGAACATCCTGTGGCATTGGCAATGATCATCCGGTCACCGAAAAGCTGTGTGACCAGTTTAATGTAAGGTGTTTCACCACATCCGGCACAGGCACCGGAGAATTCAAACAAGGGCTGCTTGAACTGGCTTCCTTTGACGGAATTTTCACGATTGCTACCCAGTACATCATTGGGCAATGTGTTGAAAAAGTCAGCATTAATACGTTCTCCCGCTTCCCGTTCTTTTTCGATAGGTGAAAATGTCAGGGCGGCGGTAGAACATTCATTGATACAAACACCACAACCTACACAGTCATCAATGTACACCTGGATTTTATATTTATACTGACTGTCCCTGCCTTTCACATCCAATACATTGAATGATTCAGGAGCGTTTTCCAATTCAGCCGGATCAATGAGCTTGGCCCGGATAGCTGCATGGGGGCAGGCGTAAGAACACAGGTTACACTGAATACATTTTTCAGCTTCCCAATGGGGGACCTGAGGCGCAACACCCCGTTTTTCAAGTGCCGTGGTACCGGTGGGAATTTGTCCATCATAGGGCATTTGGCTTACAGGAATCTCATCTCCCTTTTCCCGCATGATCCGTTCAATCACGTTCTTCGTAAAATCATCAGCATCTTTGGGAACCAAGTCACTAACACGTGCACTCTTTGTAATATTTTCAGGAACTTTGACCTGTTTCAAAGCTTTGTCGGTTCTGTCCACAGCTTTCCAGTTCATTTCGACCACATCTTTGCCCTTACTCATGTAAGTCTTTTCGATGGCTTTCTTGATCATTTGAATGGCATCTTCCCGGGGAAGAACCTTGGAAATAATGAAAAAGGCAGCCATCATCACTGTATTGATCCGGGATCCAAGTCCCACTTCCTGAGCAATTTTCAAAGCATCGATATTGTAAAGACTGATATTCTTCTCAATGATAGTTTTCTGCATATCTTCCGTAAGATTTTCAAAGACTTCTTCGTCTTTCCAGTTGGAATTCAGCAGAAATACACCGTTTTCCTTTATGCCCTGAAGGATATCATAACGACCGATAAAGGCCTGATTATGGCAAGCAATAAAATCGGCATTTTCTACCAGGTATTCGGATTGAATTTTATCTTTTCCGAAGCGGAGATGACTACGGGTAATCCCACCGGATTTTTTCGAATCGTATTGAAAATATCCCTGGGCATACATATCCGTATTGTCCCCGATAATCTTGATGGAATTCTTATTGGCACCGACCGTCCCATCCGAACCCAGTCCCCAAAATTTACAGGAAATCGTACCTTCGGGAACGGTATTGATGTGTTCTTTAATCGGGATGGAAAGACCGGTCACATCATCCCTAATTCCAACGGTAAAACTATGGAAGGCTTTCCCATCCAGATGATCATAAACTGCCTTTACCATGGATGGTGTAAATTCCTTGCTGGAAAGTCCATAACGTCCACCAATAATGTCAATATCTTTCCGGTCTTTCAATGCTGCTGCAACATCCAGATAGAGTGGTTCTCCAATGGAACCCGGCTCTTTGGTCCGATCCAAAACAGCAATTTTTTTAACAGAATCAGGAATTGTTTCTGCAAACTTTTCTGATGCAAAGGGGCGATAAAGGCGAACCTTCACGAGTCCAAGTTTTTCACCGTTTTTATTGAGTTTATTAATAGTCTCTTCGATGGTGTCACAGGCACTGCCCATGGCTACAATCACCTTTTCTGCTTCGGGATCGCCGAAATAATCGAAGAGATGGTATTGGCGACCGATTTTCTCAGCCACTTTATCCATATATTTCTGCACAATTTCAGGCGTCGCCAGGTAGTATTTATTGACGGTTTCACGACCCTGAAAATAGACATCCGGGTTTTGGGCACCAACTTTAGCCATGGGAACTTCCGGATTCAGGGCTCTTTTTCTGAATGCTTCGATATGTTCTGCGCTATCCTCCAGAAGTTCTCCCATCGTCTCGTAATCAATCATTTCAATCTTTTGGATTTCATGGGAATTCCGGAATCCATCAAAGAAATTGAGGAAGGGGACCTTTGCTTCGAGAGTTGCCAGATGGGAAACCAGACCGAGATCCATGATTTCCTGAATAGATGATGCGGCTACAAGGGCAAAACCTGTATTTCGGGCAGACATTACATCCGAGTGATCTCCGAAAATGGAGAGAGACTGAGCAGCCAGGGAACGGGCACTGACATGAAAAACCGTCGGAAGCATTTCTCCTGCTATTTTATGCATATTCGGCAACATGAGCATGAGTCCCTGTGAAGCCGTAAAAGTCGTTGTAAACGCCCCGGCAGACAGAGAACCGTGAACTGCTCCGGCGGCGCCGGCTTCACTCTGCATTTCCACAACATCCACAACTTCACCAAAAAGATTTTTTTGTCCTTTGGATGCCCATGCATCGGCATACTCACCCATATTTGATGAAGGGGTAATGGGATATATGGCAGCCACATCACTGAAGGCATACGCGACATGAGAAGCGGCAAAATTACCATCAATCGTCTGTTTTTTTAATTTGCTCATCTGCATATCTCCTATTTATATTTTTTAATTTCAACACTTCCATAGCATCGAAATATACAAAATTATTTTCTGTTTTTTTAAGCTCTTTATTGATATTTTTTTAATTATGAATCGCATGAAGGTGATAATTTTTAACCCTTTTTTTACAGATGAAAATGAATCCGGATCATCTCCGGATGTATAAACTCACCTATCTATATATTCCATACGGTATAGCAGGAATTATGTTTCGGCAGGATTGGCAGCTGCACGAATGAAGGCTGAAAAAAGTAAATCCCGATGCTGTAAGTCATCTATACGCTCGGGATGCCATTGAACACCCAGCTGAAAGGGCCGTCTCTGAACGGAGAAGGCTTCCGGAATACCATCCGGAGCCCAGGCAATGATATCCAGCCCCAGACCTGCATAGTTTGGATCCATCGCCTGATGATGGTAAGAATTGACAACCAGTGTTGTTTCAGAAAAAATCTCCTCAAGAAGAGAACCTTTCCGGACTGTTATGTGATGATAAAATTCACCGGTATGCCGCATTCCGGTTTCAAGATGTGGAATTAACCGGCCACCGGCGGCAATATTCATCATTTGTGCTCCGGCACAGATGGCAAGTAAAGGTTTTTTCTGCTTTAAAACCTGCTTCATCATCATCAGATCATGATACGTCCGCCGGGGGTGAGCCAGTTCCATTTCGGGTAACACGTTCACTCCATAAAGAGAAGGATCATAATCATCTCCACCTACAAAAAGAAATCCATCCAAAAAATCAAAATAGAATTTCAGGTGTTTTTCATCTTCAAATGGAGGAATCACTACCGGAATTCCTCCATTTTCATAGACGGCATCAAGATACCTTCCGGGTACCGTCATCCAGGGCGCCTTCTTTCTCATTTCAAAATTGCTATTCACCCCAATCAAAGGTCTCATATCGGTAACTCTTCTCATCGCACTTCCACTAAACACGATTCTTCATTCTTAATTCTTTATTCATCATTCGTTAGAACCAATATTTCAACTTCATTCTGAACCGAAATTCGTTATACTCTTTTTCCGTATCTACTTCATCATTTACCATAATTAAATCCATATTTCCATCTATTGTAAAATTTTTCATTATCTTGTAGCCGGCGCCGGCTTTGAGGGTAAACTTACTGTTATCAAGCTGGATTTCATCAAGAAAGGGTTCACCTTCATTATACTGGCCGTCCTCGTTGGAATCTGTATAGGATTCGCCGGGATCAAACAAACCGTTTTTATCCCGAAACCCATCTACCATGCTATATCCGATGTATGTGTTCAGCCGGTTATTCATCCATTTATACCCGATCCGGCTGCTGTGAATGATAAAACGCGTCCCGGCCTGAGTGACATCTTCAGGATCCGTTATTGAAAATCCCCCACCCAGCGTGATGGAAAGAGGAAATTCAAAACCGGCTGTTAAAGCAGTTGTCAGGGACTGGGTAAGATAATTTGTGTTATAGTTATCCGTGGAATTTGCATCCTCGTAATTCATTAACATATAGCTGGCATTGACATTGAACTGTGTTTTAAAAGCCGTAAACTGATAGGAAGGACTCACCGTATGGGTTATGGTCATATTATCATTCAGGATGAGCTCTTCGGGATTCTCGTATCCTTCAGACGGCTCGCCCAGTCGGTTCATAAACCGAATGGAATAATTCACCATGGGAAAGCCATAAAAATTGAGTCCGATCCCCCCCACGATGGATTCAGTATGGGTGGTTTGATTTTTGGTGTTTCCGGCAACATTGTCAAAAGTATTTTCATAACGGCCGGTTAAAGACAATTGATTTTTAATCAAACGCACCCTGGCACCGGACCGGAGACCCATAATATCGGTCTGCAACGATGGATTGCCGATTGTGACAAAATTAGCCGGGATCCTGAAATATTCAGAATTTAAGTCAAACTGGAGCCATTTTAAATCAAGGGGTGTACGAAATGCTATCCGGTAGGTTCCCCTTTTGACCACATCATCAATCAGGTAAGAAGCCGGATCAAAATCATCCAGATCCGGAAAGGGAATTGAAAGTCCCATCCCCTGGGCGCTTCCCAGAAAGATATCATCCGTCAGAGGATAGCCCAATAAATCATTGATATTATTCAGCAGGGTTGTATCCAGACCGCCTTCATGAATCAGGAGAGAGTCATCCGCTCTAAGATCATTGGTGGCGGATATTGCCAGTTCCGCCGATAAAACCGTCCGATCATGGTTAAAATGGAGCTCGGAATTCAGTCCCAAGACCGAGTTCGCCAAAAACAGGTAGTGATCCTCCAGGGGTTCATAATCCAGATTGAGGGAACTCACATCGTCGTAAGATTTAAAGGCGGAAACCCCTAAACGGAAATGACGATAAAAATCCATGGATGTAGAAAGTCCCATAAACTCCCGGACAGGCGTACCTTTATCATGATTCACAAAGAGTGTATCGCCGGTAATATTCCGCATCATTTGCCAGTGAGTTGAATCGGGGTGTGTTTCCACGATAGGTTTGATGAGCTGCCGGGTTGTCCCCTGAACATAAGCTGTTTGCCACCATCCCAGTTTGAACCAGGCCGACAATCCCCGGACCCGGGTTCCTTTTAATGTCAGCTCAGTAAATTCCAGTGAAGCATCACCAAAAGTCACATCCAGGAGAGGAGACCTGAAATCAACACGTAAACGGTTTAATGGCTGTCTGCGCAGACTCAGATCATGGGCTTTTTCATCGATCACATGGGCGTTCAGGAGGGCTGATGTATTCAATTGGATCTTGCCATAGCGCAAACGGACCCTTGCAGATGCTTTGTGGACATCCATGGGACGGTTTTCCGGTTGTTCTTTTCCGTAGAAAATGTCATAATCTGAATCGAGACCTACATTCGTATTGATTTTCAGTTTATCCTGCCATACCGATCGTTCTCCACGATCTGCAACTGGACTTCCTTTTCCAATACTGACGGGGTAGCGTTTCATAAAGAGGGGTTTCCCCCCCTGATCTTCCAGAAGAATCCTCACTTCCTGTGACCCGCCTGAAAGTTGTCTTTCTGGAATGTAAGTCATAACCTCTCCATCCCGGATCAATTTACCTGAGACGTCGATGGTATTTAAAGCAACCCGTAAAGTGTTTTTATCCAGCAAATGATCCGGATCATGGACAAGGAAGACAAATGTCGGTTTATCATCATCCGTCTGGACATTGGGCTCGGGATAGAGCATTTGAATGGAAAAACGCTTTGGTTCAATCTCCGACTCAAACCGGCCAACTTTGATCCGCACCGGATTCCGTTCTCCACCTTCCGGATAGAAAGCCTGATTGTTATAGGCATCCTTTGCCCAGAAATAGTACTCCAACACACCTTCAATCACTTCAAAACCGGGAATCTCCGCTATATAATTCACATCTTTTTCCATTTCAACGGATGTAAATCCACGGGTTTCTCCTGTTTTATAATAAAGCCGGACCGATTCAATGGGGGATGCATCGGTGATAACAATTTCAAACTCGATAGGGCTTCCGGCTGTGATATTCCCAATTTGGGGAACTGAAACAAAAGTGGGAGCCTGTCCGTCATCCTGGGCAAAAAGCGAGAGAGCCAAGCCGAATACAATCGGCAGAATGTTACGACACTTCATGGGACATCTCCCCGTCATTTTGGTTCGACAAGTATTCTGAGACTGATGGTTCCGTCAGGGTTTTCTACCTGAATGATATCCAGTACCACATATTCTCCTTTATCCACCTTATCCAAAACATCATTCACCGTCTCACCGGCTCCGCTGACTTTGGCCGTTTCAAGTGTTCTGTTTTCAGATAGTTCTCCGATTTTCTGGATATTCGAAGAGGTCCCTAACTTTTCCACATCCCTGGCAATTTTCTTTTTTTGTTCCACCGTTCTGTCAAATTTGAACATTACTTTTTTGGATTCTGCACCGTCCATGGACAGGGTACATCCAAATTCACCCGGATTGACTCCCTTAATAGCAAAAGTCCCGTTTCCATTTGAGACGGCAATTTCTGTTTGATCCTTCAAGACACCGGAGGAAGCACCCACCATCATGGAAGGAGAATCGGACACGATGTTAATCTTACCAGAAAATTGGTTGGCAGTTTTATTGGAGGACAGATTTCTCACCTGAACAGCCACATTGACCGGTTGCCCGGTAGGGATTTTTCCCTGTTTTTCAGGAATCACATAAAATCCCCATTCCGGTTCGATTTCATCTTTCCAGCCGGGAATTTCGGATTTCTTCAGTTTGGAAACCCGTTGTGGCTTTTGCTGTGGTTCTATACGAGACATGGTCATTTCCTTTGCCAGAATCGTCCCCAGCTCATTGCTGAATTCCACAGAGCCACTCATTACAAAAAGATCGGAGATATTTTCAACCTGATCGTATAAAAGATCAAATTCCGTACCTTTCACAGATGCAACAGAGACAGGAGTTTGAATTTTAAATTCACCCTTCTGTTTTTGGACTTTCGTCCAGACTTCCCCCTGAGTCAGATACAAATCTGTATTCTGAACCGATTGGGACACCTTCTGAGCACGTAATTCAAGCTCCGTTAGCTCCCTGATTTTCAATTGGGATCCATCCATAAAAACGATAGCAGCAAATTCATCCCCATTCGTCTTCAACCAGTCACCATCATAAAGAATCTGCCCTACATAACTTTGGGTATAGAGTTTTTTCGCCGCAGGTTTTACCATCACATTCCCTTTGATCTTTATCACCGCGGCTACTTTTTCTGCTGCCATGAGGGACAGGGAAAAAATCAAAAGCAGCAAGAGGCCTTTACTCAGGTGTTTCATTATTCACCTCCTTCAGCAGCAGAGAAGATTAATTCAATTTCAATTACCTGCCCTTTAATTCTGAATTTACCGGTTTGGGATGGATCCGACAGATGATTTCCTTCTTCATCCGAAGAGATAACCCGGCAGAAATAATCCAGGGATGGACTCAAAGGTACCGGTGCTTCTGCGGGATAAGTAAACTGGTTGGCACTCAGGGGCGATGATTCAAACATAAGCGATGTAAAATCACTGCTGTTGCTTATCTGAACGAGTGCATGACTCACACCGGAAGGTCTTTTCCAGGAAAAGGAAATATTTCCCGGTTCAAACAGTTCATCGAGTGGATACTCCAGGGTTGTAATCCGGTCTCCCGAAAGGCTGAACTGAAAAGGAGCAGACCATGAAAAGGGATTTGCACCGGAAATGAAACTCCGAACTCTCCAGTAATAATTCTGATCATATTTCAGCTCATTTCCAATCCCTTCAGGAAGACTGATATTGGGCTCCGTCACCCGGTCGTGATTCCAGAGCAAAGAGGTAAATTCTTCGTCTTCAGCGAGCATGATTTCATAGCGGTCTGTATGACGAACCGTTGACCATGCAAATACAATGGAGGAAGAATAGACTTTTTCTTCATTTGCTGGGGATTTAAGGGTAGGCGTCATATTGGAAACCACCTGAAAGGTGAGCACGTTGCTCCAATCCGTCAGGGGATTGTTCCCGTCGTCCAAAGCCCTTACGCGGGCAAAAACATTCCGCCGTTCTTCAAAGTAATCGGGGGTTGTCGGCTGAAACTCTTTAGCCTCTACCCTTTCAGTCCGTGCATCACTAAAACCCTCATCATAGGAGAAACTCACTTCATAACGTATACTGCCTTTCGAATCTCCGCTCCAGGCCAGACGCAACCGGTCAGCCAGATATATTCCCCGATTAGCCGGTGTGACAAAACGAAGCACCCCTTCTTCTTCGCTGATGAATGGCAATTCCTGAAAAGCAAAGGAAAAGACCGGTGAAACATTCGTACCTTTTAATGGGTGAATACCACGGACTCGCCAATAATAGGACTTATTTTCCTGAAAAATCCCGGCTTCTCCGTCATACGTCACCTGTTTTTCGGATGTTTCCCGGGCATAAAGGAAGGATTGGAAACTTTCATCTTCGGAAATTTCCAATACAAAGGACATGTCTTCCGGACATGACCAGTTAAAAGTTGGGAAGTTGGTCAGTGAAGCCCCCGATTGGGGTGATTCAAGCTCAATATCCGGACCCGGAGAACTCCAGTAGGATTTTACACCGCTCCAGGCCCCCCAGGGTTCATCATTATAACCCAGTCCACGAACCTGCCAATAATAAAGAGTACCCCAAAAGAGATCAAACTGATCTTCCGTTATCAGATTTTGACGGACAACCGTTTCTATGACCTCGCTTCGAAAATCGGGATCCAGGGAGAGTCTCACTTCATATTGGGGAGCCGGTGGAATGGCCGGATCCCACATGAGCAGACTTTCGGACAAGACCGGCGGAACAACGGGCTCAATATAGACCCGCCGGATTTCAGACGGAATCCCATGAACATCATCATTTGCCAGGGGTGTAATTTGAAAATAGACATTGGAATCGAAAGAAAGTTTCAAATCTTCTCTGTCAACGGTTACAGCCATACCTGTCATGGCGTCAAGACGCCAGATTTCATCCAAGCCTTCTGCATCAGAAAAAGCTGCCAGGCGATAGGTATCCGCTCCGGTGACGGAATTTGTCCTTTCCACCGAAATCTGGTCCTGATCTCTGAGCCAGTTTGCCACAATTCCCACCTGTTGATTGGCTCCCGGTTGAGGTGGTAGAATGACTTCATACACCCTGGATCCATTTCCCAGGGGTATACCATCCCGTAAAAGCACCAGCTGTACATACATTTGTTGGCTGTAATCAAAGAAATCATCCGTCACAAGAGCCGGTAAAGCATTGGTTGAATACTCTTCAGAATAGGAGGGAATTGATAATTCAGGATCTGTGCCCACATTGACCAGGACAGCCTGAGCAAATGGCAATGGCTGGGTATACCGAACCATAAATCCCGGATTTCCGGCCGCATCAGGTTCCACAATAAATGGTTCATAAAGCCCAGAAAAAAAGGTTGCAGGATTGATGACCACCGGTTCGCGGGTTGCTGCCATTACCATCCCTGAAGAGAGAGCCCGGACCGTAACATACACCTGGTCATATTCTGCAATCTGAGTCCACACATCCTCAAGGGGATATGGAAATCCCGGGGTTGAAAAATCCATGATAACGTCTTCTCCACCAGCATCCGATGACAGGGTAATCACATATTCATCAACTCCACTGACGCCCTGGATTAACTCCATGAGGGGTTGAAGAGGATTTTGTGGATTCTGGCTGAGGCGAATAAACAAATTTTCCTCATTAAACAGGTCAATATTCAGGGGCCGGGGAACATCCCAGAAGAAAGTGTTCCCATCCAGTGTTACCCCGATTTGCCCGTAGAGTGTCATTTCCGGTGTTATCCGTAAATCATTCACCGGCAGGCGTAAAGAAGTTTCCAACAGCATTTCGGAGCTCCATAAAAGCTGGGTTAGGCGTCCGTCTTCCTGGATATCCGGTACATCGGAAATCAGAATCTCGTAGCCCTGAGCTGAGGCATAGGGAGACCAAAATGCCGTGAGATCCCGGTTTGTCAGTGACCAATCCACCATAGGGAAATCCAGGGTTTTTACAGAAAAGGAAAAGGTGACTGATGGATCTCCCGCCACCTCGTCGGGATTGAGGGGAATAACCTGCCAAAAGTAGGTTTCACCCGGCTGCAAAGGGACATCTGCATTGGAGGGGTACTGATACATTTTTTGATGTAAAACCGTTGTAAAAAAGGGGTTTTCTACATTCGGATCATCAGCGGATGACAAATATAATTCAAACAGATCCTGACCGGCCGGTGCTTCCCATGAAAAAACCGGATTGGGTTCCGCCTGGTTTTCTCCATTGACAGGAGATTGCAATGACAGGTTGGAGACTCTGAAATTGCTAGTGATTGTGTAATCATCGGGAAGTCCGAGCATGGTTTCATTGGCATCCATGGGAATCAGTTTCCAAAAATATTGCCGACCGGGATATAACCAGCCGTTTTCATCCATCCGCAACTTATAGGGGAGTGTTTGAATGACAGTATTGAGAACATTCCCGATATCCACGGTCTGATCATTGATATCACTGATCCGGAGTTCGTAATAGGGGATGGCTGCAGGGATATCTGCATTAAAGGTGGGTAAAACGGAAAAGACTTCATCTCCGGCAACGGGTTCTGTCAACCGGATTGAAGAAACGGTAAAGGTGCTGATATCGCTCCAGGGCGAGGGGTCGGGTCCGGGATTCATGCGGAGTTTCCAGGCATAACGTTTGCCGGGAACCAGGGGATCTTCTTCCAGGGGATAGGTATAGGGCAAACTTTGGATTGGATCACTCTGCCACAATGGATTTTCAACCATAGGATCGATATCTGCTTCACTGAGCCAGATTTCATATTCCTGAGCACAGGCCACCACATCCCAGTTAAAAATCGGATTGACACTGATGGCTGTTGCCCCGTAAGCAGGTGAAGACATCCTGTCCTGGGAGATTCGCTTGCCGTAACTGAAAATGTATACAGGACTTGTGATGGGATCGGGCCAGCCCCAAATCCCCTGTTGACCGATATAATCGTAACCGTCTATATATTCTCTGGCTTCTACCTGCCACACATACTCATATCCACAGGCCAATTCCCGTTCGCTGGAAGGATACTGAAAGGATACGGTCCGGACTGTTCCCGTTTCAGGGACTTTGTAAGTGGACGCATAGGATTCTTCCCAGCGCGTATCCAGAAACAGAGATGTCACATCCTCAAAGGCGTCTTCATAACTGCTATGGATTTCCGGGTCATATTGGGCTACTTTGAGCCTGTAATCGATTACCACGCCTCGACGGAATCCGGGAGAATCCCAGCGAAACCAGGGCTGAAAATCCGTTACGTCCGTCCGCTGAATAGGTTCATTTAATACAATTTTACTGGATAAAATATTTGTCAGAATTTCACCGGGTACCTGAGCTTCAGGTTTATCCCAGGTCCAGTTCTGGTTGTAACTATCATCCACATAGCTATGATCCCAGGACAAATCCAACAACCGGTTTCTGTCTGTATCCATCACCAGTCGCAAATGATTGTATGTATCAGACCGTGTTACATTCTCCCAGGCAATCATTTTAATATCATATTTCCCGGCCGGCAGATAGCCATTGGTTTCAATCATATCCTGAAATTTCTGGGTCATTTCAAAAACCATCATCCGGTCTTCAGTAAAGCTGGAATTCATAAGCCGGATCATAGAATTGGCCGGCACTTCATAGGGATCTGTCACGCCCCAGGCAATGGGATTATCGCTTTCAGATATGCCGGAAACATTCTGGACACTGAGACGGAACTCCACATTTACATACATGACATCATCCGTCTTGTTCATCAGGCTGACAGTCCATAGATTGATGTTGGGATCATTCCAGCCTTGCAGTGTAAATTGTCCCGTCATCAACAACTGGACTTCAATATCCAGCTCCTCTCCCATCGGAGCCGCGTCAGCAAAATGTATACACAATAAAAGGGCCAGTATCAAAATGGGAAGCTTTTTCATGAGGGGTCACTCCTTGAATTAAGGATTTTGTGGGTAATTTAAAAAAAATTCCTCTTCATATTATATTATACTTTTAAATATCATACAAGGCCGCTGAATAAATATTCCAAAGGATATGACGGCTCTCACATTGATGAGACGGAGCTAAAATGTCTCTGTCAGAACCCGGTGTTCCACTTCTCTCATGAAGTGGTGCCGGCTGATGAGTCCATTGATCTTTGTATGGGTCTCATCAGTCACGATATATTCACTATATCCTTTTTGATTCATAAGAGCAAGGGCTTTATCCAGAGGAGTATCAGGATAGATCATTTCTTTGGGAGGATCGGTCATGACATCGGAGCTCACCATCCATTTCCAGAGTGAAGGATCCGGTAATACCTGGCGAATACCGCTGACACTTAACATGCCGATCCACTCACCGGACCGTCTGACAACCGGAAATATTGACTGGTCCGCCTGGGCCATTATGTCTACCGCTTTTTCCAAAGGCAGATCTTCATAAAGAATCACTGGTGTAGGATTTAAAACTTCAGACGTTTTCATTTCTGCCAGGACATCTTCAATAGTTACATTTTTTCCTGCCTCACCGGATTTTTTTATAATCCATTTGACCAATGGAGGTCCCATCAATTGGACGAGAAACGTTGTTGTTGTAACACCAAAAATCACCACATCCCCAAGAGACATAGAAGAGGAGACGGGAATATGCTGCAGGTGATGGCTGGCCATGATGGACAGACCGATTGCCACACCTCCCTGTGCGAAGAGCCCCAGGCCTGCATACTTTTTTACTACCGGGGCAGATCGGGATAACTTGGCTCCAAACCAGGTGCCGATAATTTTCGCCAAGGTACGTGTAACAACATAGACGCCGATAATCAGCCAAAGCCATCCCGGCATGGCATATAAGGTCAAACGGGCACCGACAAGGACAAAAAAAAGGATGTAAATGGGATCTGAAAAGTTCTTCAGTTGCTGAATGACTTTTTTACTCCGCTCGTAATCCAGATTCACCACGACAATCCCCATAGTCATGGATGCCATAATCACATCCATTTTAAAAAAAACGGCCGTCCCGATAGTTAAGAGCAACAGACCGATTGCAGAGGGAAGAATCACTTCCAATTTATCAGTATACCGGAGAATCCATTTGAGAATGAGGGCAGCAACAAAGCCAGTAACAATAGCACCGCCCAATTCCACAGCAATTCGGAGTAATTGTACCAGCCAGTTGACACCTTCCCCTGATAAAATTCCCGCGATACCGGTCCCCACACCGTACAGTGTCATTGCAAGGGCATCATCCAGGGCCACAATGGCAATAATTGTTGTAGTTAAGATTCCGGCGGACCGATATTCCCAGATGACATTGATGGTGGATGCCGGGTCCGTGGCACTAGCAATGGCACCGAAAATAATTCCGGCAGCGATAGCACCGGACCAGCTTCCCATTACCGTGTAGAGAATCACTGTGATAGGCAATCCAACCAGAAAAAATGTCAGTAATCCTTCGGAAATCAGGATGGCAGCAAATTGTTTTCCATATTTCCGGAGAGTGGAAAAACGGATTTCCGCACCAACGAGAAACCCGATGATCCCCAGGGCAAAGTAGTTAAAGGAGCTTAGAGCCTGTATATCTTCCTGCGTCACCAGTCGGATACCCCCTTCCCCCAGGAGTACACCCAAAAGTATATATCCTATAACCTGAGGAATACTCAACCGCTTCGCCATCAAAGCACTGAGAATCCCTCCAAACACACCTATTCCAAAAATAATCAGAATGCCCGGATTCAGATCCATCATGATAAGTTCTTCCCTGTAAAGACAGACCAGATTTCATATTCTTCCGCCGTCAACAAGGCTTTGACCACCGAATCATCTTTCAAACGGGCGCTGACCAGGGAGAGAAGCCGGATATATTCAGCATGCTGGTCACGTCCGGCCGCAATCATGGTAATATAATGGACCGGCAGGCCATCCAGAGAATCGTAATCCTGGATACCTTTTCGTGAGACACCCAAGGCCATCACCGGAGATTTGACCGAGGCCAGGCGGACATGGGGAACGGCAATCCCCCAACCGATGCCGGTGCTCATCAAATCCTCCCGCTGATGAAGAGCATGCATCAGCTCCTCCTTTGATTTCATCTTACCCGTCTGAATGATCAGACCCGCCAGTTCCTCCAAAGCCCCCCACTTGTGTTCCGACTGGAGCAATTTTACCGATTCGGGTTTTAAAACGGCAGGGACTGTCAGACTGAATTCTTTAAATTCAGGTGAAATTCGGGGCGTGAGTCGTCGGTTGACCCAATTTTCAATATCGGCCCGTTTAAAACGCCAGGATGTGCCGATCTTACCGCCGGGAATCTCCCCTTTCTGAACCCATTCATAAACCGTCCGCTCGGAAACCCGCAAATATTCTGCCACTTCTTCAAGAGTCATAATTTCGTTCATCTTCATCCTCCTGGATTAAATTACTATGATTTTCGTTTATTTTCAATTATTTTCAATCAAATACTTGCATTTTACATGTTATGCTAAAACTAAAGGGAATTTGTGGAATTATTTTATCTGTAAAAAAAAGGAGGAATGCAGGGAGCAAATCCATGAAAATTCTTTGGAAAGCTGTTTTTAAAATCCATCCTTTTACATAAATTTATATCTTGAGTTTATTGGTAAACATGAATAAAACATGAGGAAGTGATGAAACCGATTAAACCGGCAAAACGGGTTGAAAACGTCAAATACGCCATACGGGACATTGTTGCCATTGCAAATGAGGCAAAGGCGTCTGGAAAAGAGATGATTTATCTGAATATCGGGGATCCGAATATTTTTGGTTTTCGGACACCCCAGCACATGCTGGATGCAGTGACTGACGCCATGAACCGCAATATGAATGGATATTCTCCCTCATCCGGAATTGAAGAAGCAGTGGAAGCGATCCGGAAACAGGCAGATCGTTCAGGAATTCAGAACATTCGGGATATTTTTGTCTCAACAGGCGCCAGCGAAGCGATTGAACTGTGTCTTACAGCTTTGTTAAACCCCGGGGATAATGTTTTGCTGCCTTATCCCGGATATCCCCTCTATACGTCAGTTGTTGGGAAACTTTCCGCCGAAATCAATCCTTATTATCTGAATGAAGAGGATGACTGGAATCTGGATGTGGCGGATATTGAAAGCCGTATCAATGAACGGACTAAAGGTATCGTGATCATCAATCCCAACAATCCCACAGGTGCCATTTACCCGCCTGAGACATTGAAACAACTGATTGGACTGGCCCAAAAGTACAATCTGGTGATATTCAGCGATGAAATATATGATAAGCTCTGTTTTCACGGGCAGTCCTACACATCCCTGGCTTCCCTTACACAGGATACACCTGTTGTTACGTTTAACGGACTCTCCAAGTCCTATCTGGTGCCGGGATTCCGGATTGGCTGGGCTATTTTCAGCGGACCTGAAGAACTGATGCATGATTACATTGAAGGTGTCAATAAGATGGTCCGGGCGAGACTCTGTGCCAATCATCCCATGCAATATGCCATCAAACCGGCGTTGGAAATGGACCAATCCCATATACAATATGTCCTTGGCGAACTGGAAAAGCGCAACCGGATAACTGTCGAAATGCTAAATGATATCCCTGAAATCAGCTGTGTCCCTGCAAAAGCAGCTTTTTATGCCTTCCCGACCCTGAATATCCCGGACCAAGACCTGGATTACGTATCAGATCTTATCCGTGAAACCGGTGTTGTCACGGTTCACGGCAGCGGTTTCGGACAAAAAGAGGGAACACAACACATGCGTGTGGTTTTTCTGCCGGAAGAAGACCGGCTTATCAAAGCCTATGAAAAAATCCGGGATTTCACACGCAAACGGTACCATTCTTAATAACATCTATTCCCAAAAAAAGGTCCTTTCCGGGCCTTTTTTTATTCCTTTATTTTTACGTAAACCTGGATATTGGCAGGTCCAAGGCTGGATGATCCCACGCCCCGTTCCGGATCGGGAGGTATATGGCCTAAATCAGGCACTGTCTGGATCAGGTCAGTTTCCATGCTCACATCATCGCCGGGCAGATATTTAAAAAGGCCTTCCTCTACCCTGCCGTCATGATAAACCAGTTTAAGCCATTCATACAAACCACCAGGCGGCCGGGTGACTACATAGATCCCTTCATGAAAGACCGGTGATACATTTTTCATGTAAGTGTACATCTTAAATTCACCGGACTGATAAAACACAAGTTTCATGCTGTCGATCACCGACGGTTGCACAGCAGAAAGATGATCTCCTTTACTGATCCAGACCCCGGTAAGATTTTCAGATTGGGCGTCACCATTCCCTTCACATCCTGAAATAAGCGCGATGCTTGTCACCATAAGAATGAGTTTGATAATTGCCTGAAGTTGTCTGATCATACCTGGAAACCACTTTTTATATGAATTTAGGGGGTTACACCTACAAATCAAGAATCATAATAACGCTAAATTTTTTACACCATATTCTTTTCTGTCTGGGAAAGTTTCATTTTGCTGGTCAGGACCCCCAGACTTACCGAAAGTTGGGCATTTTCCACAATCACGTCGTCCGGGACAATGAGGGTTTTCGGGGCAAAATTCCAGATACCCTTGATAAATCCCTGCACCATCAAATCGGCAACTTCCTGAGCAGCATCTTCGCCCACGGTAATAATGCCTATATCAATTTTATTTCTCAACGCAAGGTTCGTCATTTTATCCACGTGGAGGACATCCACGCCAAAGATTGTTTTACCGATACGCCGGGGATCCTTGTCAAATGCCGTCACAATATTCAAACCATACAGACGAAAGCGCTGATATCCCAGCAATGCCGTCCCCAGATTCCCGACCCCGACAAGAAAAGCATTCCTTTGAACATCCCACCCGAGAAAGGCTTTAATCTTATCAATCAGCTCCTCAACGGAATATCCTACACGGGGTTTGCCTACAATGCCTGTTAAAGCCAAATCTTTTCGTACCTGGGTCGGATCCAGGTACAATTCATTGGAAATAAAGGTACAGGAGACATAAAGCCGGTTTTCACGGAGTAAACGTGTGAGAACATGCAAATAAGCGGGCAGGCGCCGCATTGACGGTTCCGGAGCAGAAAATTTCCTGATTTTTCGCATGATGAATCTCCAATAGAGAATTAATTCACGAATAATAGCTGTTTTTACAGGTTAAGTCAAGAATTCATCCTCAACTATAAAGTCTTAAGCATAGTTTAGGCTTTTTTTCTTCTTGAAATTGAATAATTTTATGTATGATTTCTTCAAAGCGTACATTACTGATACAAATTTCTCTGCTTGTATTCGGACTTATCTTCTTCGGGTCACTGGGGTATCACTACATTGAAGGTTTATCCTGGTTCAATTCTTTGTACATGACAGTGATAACCATCAGCACCGTAGGTTACGGCGAAGTCTTTCCCCTGTCCACTGCGGGTCGTGTGTGGTCGCTGATCCTGATTTTATTCGGGGTGACCACCCTGGGTGTCATCGCGGGAAAGTTTGCTGAAATATTAACGGATATACGGGTTTTCAGGAGACATAAAATGTTAAAAAATATTAAAGAGATGAATAATCATATCATAGTATGCGGCTATGGAAGAATGGGACACATTGTCTGCGAATCTCTGATCCGTTCGGGGCAGCCATTTGTCGTTATAGACCGGGATGAAAAGGTGATTGAGGAACTGATGAATGATCAGATTCCGGCAATCCAGGGAGATGCAACCCTGGATGAATATTTGGAAAAGGCAAATGTCAAGGATGCCCGTGCCTGTGTGTGTACCCTGGAAACAGACGCAGACAATCTGTTCGTCACTTTTTCAGTCCGTGAGAAAAATAAGAAGGCATTGATTATCGCCCGGTGCAAAGAGTCGGTCAACGCCATCAAACTCCAGAAAGCCGGTGCAAACCGTGTGATCAATCCCTATGAAGTGAGTGGAAAAACCATTGCCCAAATCCTTCTGCAACCGGCCATTCATAACTTTATAGAAATTTTCCGCAGCAGGGACATTGACCTGGCCATGGAAGAAATAGAAATTCCCAAAGAAAGTTTTTTATCCGACAAGCGCCTGATCGATGCTCCCCTCCGGTCTAAATATAACCTGCTGATCACTGTTATTTTTGATAAAAACCACAATCCTTATTTTAATCCTTCATCGGACTATATTTTGAAAGCCGGTGATCATGTGATGATCATGGGTAAGACAGATGATCTGAATCACCTGAAGAAAGATTTGGGAATCTCATCCTGAAAAACTTATCCTTCAGGGGCCTGGATTATTTTAGTTGATATGTTTCGTCGTATTGGGGGATATGGACCGTCCAATGGAAAGTCTCTTTTATTTTCTCTGCCAGACTCCTGGATGCTTCCGGTTCACCATGGACTATAAAAACGGATTTTGGCGGATGGGTGAGGCCTGCCAGCCAGGCCAGAATTTCCTCATAATCAGCATGGGCTGAAAAACCACTGATTTGTTCCACCCTGGCTTTCACGGGAATGTGTTCACCATGGATTTTGATTTTCTTTTTTCCTTCCAGCATTGCCCGTCCACGGGTCCCTTCTGCCTGATACCCGATGAACAAGACCGTATGTTTCGGATCCGGCAGACGATACTTAAGATGATGCAGAATCCGGCCGCCTGTCAACATACCACTGGCACTGATGATGATACACGGATTTGTAAAATCGTTGATTTTCTGGGATTCTTCCCGGGTCTGGGTAAAGTGGGTGTTTTGAGTTCTGAAAGCCTCTACACCCTTAATATGGAGCAAACGGGCCCCTAAGTCCTGATTCTCAATATGCCTTGACGTAATTTCTGTGGCATTAATGGCCATTGGACTATCAACAAAGACAGGAACTTGTGGAATCCGTTTCTGTTCTTCAAGATCCCTCAGGATATACAAGAGCTCCTGAGTCCTCCCTACGGCAAAAGAAGGAATGATCACACTCCCCTTCTTCCGGATTGTTTCATTAATCATCTCTTCCAGTTTTTTTTCAGGATGATTTTCCTTGTGAAGGCGGTTTCCATAGGTGGATTCTACCAACAGATAATCGGTATTGTATATTGTGGCAGGATCTTTCAGGATTGGCCTGTTGGCCCGGCCCAGGTCTCCGCTGAAGACGATTTTCCGTTTGTCGCCTTCATCCGTTTCCCAATAAAGATTCACAAAAGAGGAGCCTAGAATGTGTCCGGCATCTTTCAGCTTCGCCTTTACGCCGGGTATCACCTCGAATTCAAAACCGTATGAAACCGGTTCCAATAAAGCGATAGCCTTTTCAGCATCTTCCTTGTTATATAGGGGAAGGGCCGGTGTGTGTTTGGTAGCACCGATTTTATTCAGGAAACGGGCATCTTCTTCCTGCAGATGAGCAGAATCCATAAGCATGATTTTTAACAGGTCTGCCGTGGCGGCATTTGCATACACCGGTCCGGAATACCCTTGTTTCACCAGACGAGGTAAATATCCTGTATGATCGATATGGGCATGAGTAAGAACTATTGCATCCAGTGTGTGGATATCCAAAGGCAAGGGGGCCCAGTTGCGTTGCCGCAGTTCTTTGAGTCCCTGAAACAAGCCGCAATCAATCATGATCCGCTTCCCCTGGTTCTCAAAAACATATTTTGATCCGGTTACCGTACCCGTCGCCCCCAGAAATCGTACCGAGCTCATGAGAACTCCTTCACTTATAGCATTGTTATTCTTTAAACATTATTATAATTTACATCATAATGTTTCAATAACCCAGGAAATGAAAGAAAACATGGATACTCAACGTGCTTTTCCGGAAGATCCTTTCCATCATGATATCATTCTGAAAACCTTGCAACCCATTCTCATTGTTAATAATTATATTTCTGTTTTGGACAGAGATTGCATTTACCGTTATGTCAATCAGGCCTATAAAAAATATTTCAATCTGGATGAAGCAGATATGCTGGGTAAAACACACCAGGAACTGTTTGGTGCGGAATTTTACAAAAAGACCATACAACTTAAATTGGAAGCATGTCTGAAGGGAGAATCCGTCCACTATTCTGCCTGGTATAAACACAAGGATATTGAAAGACACATCAGTGTAACCTGTTTTCCCTACCGCCCGTTTGGTGACGCAATCATGGGAATCATCATCAATGGACGGGATACAACTGAGCTGAAAAAAATATCTGACAAGCATAAAATACAAAAAGCCTATTTTGAAAATCTGTTCCAGCAATCTCCGGATGCCATAGCCATTTTGGACAATAACGACAAAGTGATTAACATTAACAATGCTTTTACCGAGCTTTTCGGTTATACTCTCCGGGAATCCCGTGGCAGACCCATCAACAGCCTGATCGTCCCTGATGAGCTTAAGAAAGAGGGATTGGAAGCAACCATAAGTGTTGCCAGTGGTCAAAACATCAGCCTGGAAACCGTCCGGAAAACAAAATCAGGTAAACTGATTCACGTCTCCATTATCGGCAAACCGATTCTGATGGAAAACAATCAACTGGCTGTTTACGGCATCTACCGGGATATCACCCAGCAAAAAAAATCTGAGGAAAAGATTGCCCGGGATTTAAAGGAGAAAGAGATTCTTTTAAAAGAGATTCATCACCGGGTGAAAAATAATATGCAGATAATCTCATCTCTTTTAAATATGCAGATCCGTTATATAAAAAATGAAGCTGATAAAGAGATTTTCAGGGAAAACCAGAACCGGATTAAATCCATGGCCTTGATACATGAGCGGCTTTATAAATCGGATGATCTGACCCACATCGGTTTTGAGGAGTATATCCGAAAAGTTGTCAGTTATCTTCTTGCTTCCTACGAATCTGGACCCAAAAATATCGATTTCATCTTCGACATTGAGGATGTGGAGATCCCCATCAACCAGGCAACTCCTTTAGGACTGATCGTGAATGAAATCATATCGAACAGCATCAAATATGCTTTTAAAGACACCTCAAAACCCATCATTCTTATCTCGTTACATAAAAAGGATTCCCGGTTTGAAATGATCATTCGGGATAATGGTTGCGGTTGGGTCCTGTCAAAAAAACCGGAACAATCAAAAACCATGGGGATTCATCTCATTAAAACACTGACTGCCCAGTTACACGGGATCCTGGACATGGAATCGGATCAGGGATTGGCATATACCATCCACTGGTAACCATCAGCCTGTAATATCAAGCATTTTATTCAAAGCCGTGTAGGCATCCCGGGCAATGTCTTGTTTTACTTTGACCTGATGTATGACGTGTCCCTTGGATAATTCTGATAACACATGATGTAATTTTTCGGGAGTTGTCATGGACATGGTGACACACTGATATCCTGGATTTTTCAATTGCAAAATTGTTTTATCAGGAAACATTTCCTGAAGCCTGTTCACCATGTGTGCCTCAGTCCCTACGGCCCATACACTACCGGCTTTACTTTGTTCCACTTGATGCAGTATTTTCTCCGTACTGCCGGAATCATCGGCTTTAGCCACGACATCATGGCTGCACTCCGGGTGAACAATGACCCGCACACCGGGATGTTTTTTGCGGATATTTGTAACATCTTCTGGTCTAAAGCGGCGATGAACACTGCAATAGCCGTCCCATAGGAGGACTTTTGCCGTGTGAATATCCTCCTGGAATACCGGATTGAGCATATCCCCTTTGAGATGATAGATCAATTCCGGAGGGATTCCCTTAGCCAATGCCGTATTTTCACCCAGGTACCGGTCCGGAAGAAAGAGAATTTTATCACCCTGTTCAAATGCCCAGTCAAATATTTTCCCTGCATTGCCGCTGGTACAGACTGTTCCTCCATTTCGGCCCACAAAGGCCTTGATCACGGCCGTAGAATTAATATAGGTCACGGGGATGATTTTCCC
>LDZT01005282.1_pt1 | contig 26814 bp, 27 predicted proteins | sample 615521 | NCBI WGS metagenome assembly LDZT01 (sample SAMN03408292, study PRJNA278302) | terrestrial metagenome | isolation source: oil reservoir sample SB1 | place: USA: Alaska, North Slope, Schrader Bluff formation | collected 2011-09 | reverse complement strand
CAACACTACTTTTTCGCTCCTTTCCTCAAAGTAGTATTATTCAATAAAATCAGTCGTATTCCTTTTTTGGCCGGAGAAAACTGCGGTATTTTTCCAGTTAAACTTTTTCCCTCCTAATGGGTGTAGATGTTGGTAGTCAAAGCAAAAATACTTCTAAGAGATGCAGGCGATAATTCCTCGACCCGCGCTTCTATCACTGAAGAAGGATCGAGCATGGCAAGAATGGCCACACGCTCGCCGGAATCTTGTTTCGTATAGAAACCGAGAATACAAAATTGTTCATCGGAGCCGAAAACTCTCCGTGTTACTATATCACCGATCCTCATTTCAAAACCTCCCTGAACTTCTTTGGCAAACTTATGTTTGAAAAAGTAAGTCCTTCTAGATAAAAAATATGCTCTAATTAAAATTGTGTGTATCTTTGGCAAGGGTATCTTGCTGCATATTTAAGGAAGAAAATAAACACAATAAAAAAAGCTTCTTACTCAAGGGAGGAAATTGTATGGTTAATGAGGATTTTAAACAAGTAATGTCAGAATGGGAAGGCTGGAAGAGTTTTTTAGGCCAGGCGGTAGAATTTGCCGATGAGTTGGGCATCGGCAGGGAGCGCATCCTTTCTTTAGCACAGCAAGCGGGTGACTTGCTTGCTGAAAATGTCAACCCGGGCAATCCGGAGCAAAAGACTGTAAAAGAGCTCTGGTCAGCAGCTGATGAAGGGGAAAGACATATTCTGGCCGACCTGATGGTCAGACTTGTATCAAACTCAGAAGCGTTGAATATATCAACAACCACAGCCTTTTTGGCGCTAAATGCGCCTGATCTGGCCGTTTGAAGAAACCTGTGTTCCTCCGACAATAAGTTCACGGATTAGGAGTGTCGGCTGCGCATCGCTGACCGGCACCCCCTGGCCATCCTTTCCGCATGTGCCGATTGTAAAGCCTAAATCACGGCCGACCATTTCCAGGATTTTAAGCGCTTCAGGTCCGTTGCCGGTCAGGGTTGCCCCTCTTACCATAGGACCGACCTGGCCGTCAGTAATTAGGTAACCTTCCGCAACGTCAAAAACAAAATCGCCTGTAGTTGTATTTACCTGGCCGCCGCCCATTTTTTTAACCAGCAGACCGTTTTTTATCTGACCGATAATTTTTTCCGGATCGGCCTTGCCCGGAGCGATATAAGTGTTGCCCATACGGGGGATCGGTTTGTGCTGGTACGATTCCCGCCTTCCATGGCCGTTAGAGCTTTTTCCATCCCTTCCGGCAGTCATCCTGTCATAGAGATAGTCTTTGAGAATTCCGTCCTCGATCAGGACTACCTTGCGGGAAGGCGTTCCTTCGTCATCAAAACGGTATGAGCCGTAACGGTCAGCCAGGGTTGCGTCATCTATAACTGTTGCTTCTTTGGAGGCTACCTGTTCACCCATCTTTCCGGCATACACTGAAAGTTTCTTCTGGACAAGGTCTGCTTCAAGCCCGTGGCCGCAAGCCTCATGCACCATAGTGCCTCCCGCTTCTCCGGACATCACGACGGGAAACTTCCCTGCCGGAGCCGGTTTGGCGTGCAGCATCTGAATTGCCCTTTCACCGGCCTTCCTGCCCAGTTCATCCGGTGGGAAGCGCTTTAAAAGATCAAAGCCGGCGAGACTTCCTGCCGCTTCATAACCTGTTTGAATAACCGCTCCGTCTCCGGCGACGGCATTGACCAGGAATCTTGTGCGGATGCGTTCGTCTTCAACATAGTCCCCTGCGCTGTTGGCAATAGTTACCTGCTGGATAACATCTCCATAACCGACCATCACCTGCTTGATAAGTTCGCTGTTCACCTGGCGCGTCGCTTTATCCGCACATTCAACCATTGCCGCTTTGCGGGATGTTTCCACTTTGTCGGGACGTTCCGGGAAAGAGAAGTCCACCGCAGGTTTGACCTTGCGCAGGTCAAAATTGTATTCTTTCCGGTCGGCTGTTTTGACCGTACGGCCGACTGTCCTGGCAATCTCCATCAGGCTTTCCTTGCTCAGGTCGTTTGTATAGGCATAGGCGGTCATATCGCCGGCTAGAACACGTAATCCGGCGCCGGCGTCTATGCCGGAATGGACCCGTTCTATTTTTCCTCCCTCGGCCGAAATTCCGGTAGAAATTTTCTTTTCCACAAAAATATCCGCAAAATCTCCTCCGTTGGCCAGAGCGAGATCAAGGACTGTTCTCAAAGTTTTCTTGTCGATCATTTACTCACCTCTTCTATGAATATATTTACCTTTAACTTCTTGTATTATTGATCCGCGTGAAAATTAATTTTTCTGCGCTTTTAACCTAGTACGGTTCCAGTCCTGACCGGGTGGCCGCGCAAGAAATCAACTGCCGGAAGCCGTTTGCCGCCCTGCAGCTGCAGTTCTTTCACATCTACAAGCCCCGGGTTGGCCTGGACCACAAAGCCGTCAGAGCCGGAAACAACCACCTGTCCCGGTAAAGATCCTTCGTTTAAAGAATCAGAATCAATGGCTTCCACTCGCCAGATCTTGAGCAGTTTATCGCCGAGGGCGGTTTTGGCGCCGGGCCAGGGATCCATTCCTCTAACGTGATTAAAAATTGTGCCGGCTGGGGCGTTCCAGTTAAGGACCTCATCTTCGGAGGAGATAATGCGCGCATAGGTGGCTTTTGAATGATCCTGGGGGACGGGTTTCAAATCATTGGCTTCCAGCAACTTCAGGGTTTTAACAAGAAGTTTTGCTCCCAGTAAAGCCAGGCGGTCGTGCAGGGTTCCAACAGTGTCTTCTTTTTGGATCGGGACTGCTTCCTGAAGCAGGATATCGCCGCTGTCCAGGCTTTCATTGATGAGCATGGTTGTAATCCCAGTTATTTCTTCGCCGTTCATAATAGCCCGGTGAATCGGGGCGGCGCCCCGGTACCTGGGTAATAAAGAAGCGTGGACGTTTACGCATCCCCTAACGGGCAGATCAAGAATTGCTTTGGGCAGAATCCTGCCATAAGCGACAACAACAATTACCTCCGGAGACAGGTCCTCCATCAGTCTGATGAACTCAGAATCCTTTAAATTTGAAGGCTGGTAAATATCCAGCCCATGAAGAACCGCCTCTTCTTTAACCGCACATGGAATATATTTTTGCCCTCTTCCCTTTGGGCGGTCGGGCTGCGTAACAACGCCGGCAACCTGGAACTGCTCTTTTAAAAGGGCTCTTAAACAGGGTACGGCAAATACAGGAGTACCCATAAAGACAACGCGCATCTTAAAAACTTCCTTTATTCCGCTACTTTTCGCAGATTGGTTGCTTTATCGGTAAATATAATTCCTTCAAGATGATCAATTTCATGCTGCAGCGCTCTGGCCTGATAACCCTTGGCCTCTATTTTGATTTCCTCACCGCTGCGGTTAAGCCCCTTCACCAGTACACGGACTGCCCTGACGACATCTCCGGCCATTCCCGGCAGGCTTAAACATCCTTCTTCGGAATTATCGCTTCCGGACTGTTCGCATATTTCCGGGTTGATCAACTCAATAAGTTTTTCGCCGGTATCGACTACAATTGCCCTTTTGGACACACCTATCTGCGGAGCGGCGAGGCCGACGCCCTTATAGCTGTACATTGTATCACGCAGGTCGTCAAGCAGTTTGTTTATGCTTGGTGTTATTGCTGTAATTACCTTTGCCTTTTCTCTTAAAATCCCGTTATCTTCACCATATTTAATAATCTGATAGACTGCCAAGAACCGCTTTCCCCTTTCGCTTTAAAACATATTCTGAGGTTCTATGTCAACAATGATTCTAGTTTTGGCAGATGGATAGCGCCGATCGAATTCGTTAAGACAAGCTCTTGAGATATCCTGAAGCTGTTTAATCTGTAATGCTTTAAAAATCAAGTGCCAGCGGTGGCGATTTTTAATCCTGCTTACCGGGGCGGGTACTGCGTTAAATATTTGTACCTGATTATAAAGCCCTTCACTGTTAACAATTTTACTCATTATACTATACAAAGTATTGGCTGTATTTTCTACTTCCATCTGTACGGTTCCCGTAACAAGGAACCTGCCAAGGAATGAAAAGGGCGGGTAATTTAAAATTTCCCTGTTTTTTATTTCCTGTTCAAAGAAGGACTGGTAATCATGTTCACTGGCTGAAGTAATCGCGAAGTGCTCCGGTGAATGAGTCTGAATCAGCACTTCACCTCCGCGATCGCTCCGGCCTGTCCGCCCCGCTACCTGGGTAAGAAGCTGGAAAGTTCTCTCAGCAGCCCGGAAATCAGGCATGTACAGCGTTAAATCGGCGTTTACCACGCCTACAAGGGTAACTGCGGGTATGTCCAGGCCTTTGGCGATCATTTGGGTACCGATCAGGATATCTGCTTTACCCTGACAAAAAGCATCAAGTATCTTTTGATGGGAGCCCTTGCGCGATGTGACATCGCTGTCCATCCGCAGGACCCTGGCGTCAGGAAAAAGGCGCTTTATTTCAAATTCAATTTTCTGCGTCCCCGTTCCAAAATAGCTCATATAACCGCTTTTGCAGGACGGGCAGAACCTTGGGGCGCCGGCTGTATAATTGCAGTAATGGCAGATTAGACGTCCGTTAATATGGTAGGTCAGTGATATGTCACAATGGGGGCATTTCATAACCTGGCCGCATTCCCGGCAGGATATGAAAGTTGAAAACCCTCGCCTGTTTAGGAACAGAATAATCTGCTCGTTTTTTCCCAACCGATTCTTGATTAAAGTGAGCAGTGCCTGGCTGAACAGCTCCTGGTTGCCCTTTTTTATTTCCTTCCTCATGTCAACAACATGAACTTGGGGGAGGGATCTTTTTTCTACACGTTCGCTGATTGTAAGGAGTTGGTATGCTCCAGCGCAAAAAGCGCTGAAAAATGATTCCACTGATGGCGTCGCGCTTCCGAGAACGGCGACTGCTCCCTTGTTTCTTGCAATCTCCAGGGCTGTAGTACGCGCATGGTAACGCGGGCTTTCCTCCTGTTTATAGGAGGGTTCATGCTCTTCATCAATAACTATTAGACCCGGGTTTTGAACAGGGGCAAATAGAGCGGAGCGTGTTCCCAGGACCACATTTGCGCTGCCTTCCTTAATCCGCATCCATTCATCATGCCGTTCTCCGTCAGAAAGGCGGCTGTGCAGGATTGCTACCTGTTCCCCGAACCGGGAGTAAAAAGTGTTCAGCATCTGCGGTGTAAGCGCAATTTCCGGCACCAGGATCAAAGCCTGTCTTCCCATTCCAAGCGCAGCGGACACACCATGGCAGTATACTTCAGTTTTCCCGCTTCCTGTAATCCCGTTAAGCAAAAAAACCTGATGCTCTTTTTTTTTCAGACGGTCGAAGATCGAATCAAAAGCAGTTTTCTGCTGGGCGGTCAAATCGAAGGGCCGGGATTCAATAAAATTGTTTAATGGAAAAGGATTTTTGCCGGCCCGTTTTTTGGCGGTTAACATTCCCTTGGCTGTTAATGCATCTATTGCTGAAACGGAAACTTTTGCTGCGGCAGCCAGTTCAAGGCGTGTCAGGCCCGGTTGGGATAAAGCGGTTTCCCAGGCGGCTTTTTGCGAAGGCGCGCGCTTAAAAAGAGACTCTATCTCCGGGGTTTTTAACGGCCAGAGACCCGGCGCCTGTCTTGAAGAATGGGCAAGCCGGGGCATAATAATTGTTTGCAGCGCACTGACGGTAGGACACAGGTAATACGAAGACATCCATAAGGCAAGGTTTAACTGTTCGTGAGTAAAAACAGGTCCCTTATCGATAACTGCGGTAAGATCCTTAATACCTTCGGGTTCAGACTCATCTGGGTCGCTCAGGCCGGTAACGTAGCCTTCAATATTTTGCCTGCCAAAGCTGATCTGAACAAGACTGCCCGTAATTACCTGTCCTTCGAGTTCAGACGGAATCCGGTAGGAAAAAGTTCGATCAAGCCGTCGTGCCGGCAGGTTAATTAGAACTTCGGCATGCATATCTTGCTCCTGCCCAAAAGGCAACTCTTGTGTTTGGAAGGTTTTTATTGCTGTTCCGGGCATTTGCGGTACAGCAGCAATGCAGCGTCAAGGATCCGGCCTGCTACATCAAGCTTGTCCATTAACGGGAGATCTACTATTTCACCGTTGCGGTAGATTATTTTAACAATATTTGTGTCCGAATCAAAGCCGGCTCCTGGAACGGTAATATCGTTTGTAACTATCAGATCGAGATTTTTTTGCTCGATTTTTTGACGCGCTGACTCGATCAAGTTTTCAGTTTCAGCGGCAAAACCAACGAGCACCTGATTGGGCTTTTTCATTTTCCCAATTTCCATCAGGATGTCAGTGTTTTTTTCCAGTTCAATAAGAAGGTTCTTATCCTTATCTTTTTTAATCTTATTTTTCGATGGTTTTGCAGGCCTGAAATCGGCAACTGCGGCCGCTTTGATCACTACGTCGAAGTTTGGAAAAATATCTACTACGGCGCGTTGCATTTCCGTTGCAGTTTCAACCGGAATAAAAGTTATTCCAGGCGGGGGGGTTAAATTTGTCGGTGCGGAAACCAGTGTAACATCAGCGCCCCTTGTTGCTGCGGAGCGGGCGAGGGCAAATCCCATTTTTCCCGAACTCCTGTTTGAAATAAACCGTACAGGATCCAGCGGTTCTCTTGTCCCGCCGGCGGTAATCAGTACGGAAATTCCCTTAAAGTCCCCTGCCGGTGAAATAAGTCGAATAATCTGATGGCAGATCAGTTCTGGTTCGGGGAACCTTCCCTGGCCATGTTCACCACAGGCCAGGTACCCTGTTCCTGCTTCCATGATCAGATAGTTTAATTCTTTTAACCGGGCCAGGTTGGCCTGTGTGACCGGATTGTTGTACATGTGAACGTTCATGGCGGGACAGATCAAGACAGGGCAGGTAGCTGCCATTACTATGGTTGTTAAAAGATCGTCTGCAATTCCATGAGCTATTTTCCCCAAAATATTAGCCGTTGCGGGAGCTATAGCAATTAAATCCGCTTTCTGGGCTAACGCAATATGGGGTATCTGGAAATCAGACGGATTTCCAAAAGAACCGGTATGGACATGATTTTTTGTAAGCGCCTGAAAAGTCAGGGGTGTTATGAATTTTTGGCCTGCGTCTGTCATTACCACATGTACCTCAACCCCCGTTTTGGTCAATAAACTAGCCAGACTTGCCGCTTTAAAGGCAGCGATACTGCCTGTAATACCGAGAGTGACAAACTTACCCGCCAGCATCTTGTTACTTCCTCCCCTGCCGCGTATGCATAAATTTTACCCTGTCGTCTGCTATATCATGTAAAGCCGTTGTAACAGGTTTATTGCCATTGCTGGTAACCTTGCTGCTTTCTTCAGCTTCTGTAATAAAACGCGCTCTTTTGGCGGCAATGACCACGAGAGTATAACGGTTATCAACTTTACTCATTAAAACATCTAGGGATGGTTTGTTCATTCTTTTCCCCCCAGGTATATATTTTGCCCCCTCATTTCAACCGCCAGGTACGGCATTTCTCAGCCACCAGGATCGATTGGATCTTTGAAACAACTTCATCAACCCAGTCGTTAACTATTGCGTAATCGTAAAGCTTAAGGTATTCAAATTCTTCTTCCGCCCAGTTCAAACGTTTTTTTATATCCGCTGCAGGTTCACTAGCTCTCCTTATTAAGCGGGATTCCAGTTCATCCTGACTTGGGGGAAGGAGAAAAATCAAAACCGCTTGAGGAATTTTTTGCTTGACCTGTATGCCTCCCTGGACGTCTATCTCAAGAAGCACATCTTTGCCGCAGGACAGGGCGCGTTCTACCGGCAACCGAAGTGTGCCATAGAAATTACCGTAAATTTGAGCCCATTCCAAAAATTCCTGACGGTCTGCCTTTTTGCGGAATTCATCTTCGGAAAGGAAATAATAACTACTCCCGTTCACTTCACCCTCTCTGGGAAGACGGGTAGTGGCAGATATGGAGTAAACCAGGTCTTTCGCCTTTTCCAGCAGCGCCTTTGCCACAGTACCTTTTCCTACTCCGGAAGGCCCGGACAGTATAGTTAAAATACCCTGTCCCATCATATCAAACCTATTTATTTTTCCTGCTCTTCAGCTGCTGCAGAATGTGCCTCCCTGCTGCCAAGGCGGTTTGCCACTGTTTCGGGCTGGACGGCTGATAAAATCACATGGTCGCTGTCCGTTATGATCACGGCTCTTGTACGGCGGCCGTAAGTAGCGTCCACCAGCATGCCGCGATCACGGGCCTCGTTGATGATTCTTTTGATAGGAGCGGATTCAGGCCCGACAATTGCTATTATGCGATTGGCCGAAACTATATTTCCAAACCCTATGTTGATCAATTTAATATCCATGTTTCCTCTCCTGTTCTTAAAATGTGGAATGTTTAATTACTCCACATTTTGAACTTGTTCACGAATTTTTTCAAGCTCACTCTTAACCTCGACAGCAGTTTGACTGATCAGTAAGTCATTGGCTTTGGAAGCAATCGTATTTACCTCGCGGTTGATTTCCTGGATTAGAAAATCAAGTTTGCGCCCCACAGGTTCTTCTGCATCTAAAGACGAGATCAATTGTGAAAGGTGGCTTTGAATGCGTACATTCTCTTCGGTGATATTAGAACGCTCCGCAAAAAAAGCTACCTCGGTAACCATCCTTCCGGGGTCAACCCTGCTTTCGGGCAATAGTTCCTGCAGGCGTTGATTAAGGCGTGCCCTGTATTCCTGCGTAACCAGCGGCGCCCTTTTTTCTATCTCGGTGTTTAGCTGTTTAATCTTTTCTGTACGGCAGCGGATATCTTCCTGAAGCCTCTTCCCCTCTTTGTCGCGCATTTCCAACAAAGACCCGACTGCTTCCTCAAGAACCTGATGAATAACCGGCCAAAATTTTTCAATGTCATCATCAGGTTCTTCCAAAGCTATCAAGCCGGGAAGAGATAAAATATGTTCAGGACCGACTTCCCCGGAAATTCCCAATTCGCTAAATACTTCTTTTATGGCCTTATAATACGATGTGGCAAGGTTTTTGTCAACTTTCACCTTCATAATTTTACTGGCTGACTCTTCCACCGTAAAATAGCAATCTACACGCCCGCGGGAAATCTTTGACTGAATATATTGTCGGACCCTGTCTTCCAGTTGATTCATGCTTTTAGGCAGTCGCACAACCACTTCACTGAAACGGTGGTTTACCGCCTTTAACTCTATGGTTAGTTTTTTTCCCAAGGCTGTTGCTTCTCCCCGGCCATAGCCGGTCATGCTTCTAAGCAAGAAACTTCCTCCGTTATCTTTATTATTGAATATCAATATCTTTAAAAATATTTTCTATACGGTTGAGGCCTTCTATAATATTCTCCATAGAAGTGGCGTAAGAAAGGCGGAAGCAGCTGTCGTCGCCAAAGGCAACTCCCGGAACTACGGCTACCTTTGCCTCTTCCAAAAGGATGCCGGCCAGATCAGTTGAGCTATTTAACTGTCTCCCTTTGTAGGAGCATCCCAGATAGCTTTTAATACAGGGAAACAGGTAGAAAGCGCCCTCAGAGAGGCGGCAGGCAACGCCTTTTATTGCCGTCAGCCTCTCATGCATATAATTCCTCCTCTTTTCAAATTCAATCACCATTTTTTTCGATGGTTCCTGAGTTCCGGTCAAGGCGCTTACACTCGCCGCCTGGGCAATGGATGTCGGATTCGAAGTCGAATGGCTCTGCAGGTCGGACATCGCCTTGGCAACGGGCAAACAGGAGGCTGAATAACCAATACGCCATCCGGTCATTGAATATGCCTTCGAGACACCGCTGATTAAAACCGTCTTTTCCTTTAAGGCAGGGTCGACAGAAGCAATACTGATATGTTCGCTGCCGCCGTAAACAAGCTTTTCATAGATTTCATCCGAAATGATTGTAATATCCTTATCTATTAAAAATTCACCCAGCGCAGTCAGTTCACTCCTGGTGTATACCGTACCGGTCGGGTTGCAGGGGGAATTTAAAATAAGCATTGCAGAGCGTTCGCTGAGCGCGGATTTTAATTTATCCACAGTCAATTTATAGCCGTTTTCCGCTTTTGTTTCTACTATTACGGGCACGGCGCCGGCCAGCTTGATCTGTTCAATGTAACTGACCCAGTACGGCGCCGGGACGATAACCTCCCTGCCTGCTTCGCAGAGGACCTGGATTGCGTTATACAGGCAGTGTTTGCCCCCGGCTGAGACAACAATTTGATCTGCCTGGTAATCCAAACCGTTATCCCTTTTGAACTTTTCAGCAATTGCCAGTTTTAAGGCCGGGATTCCCGATACCGGCGTATATTTGGTCATTCCTTTCCGGATAGCTTCGATAGCGGCCTGTTTAATATGCTCCGGAGTATCAAAATCCGGCTCACCCGCTCCAAAATTAATAACACTCTCGCCGGATGCAATAAGTTTTTTTGCCTGGGCGTCGATGGCCAGTGTAGGTGATGGGCTGAGCCCCAATGCTCGTCCTGACAGTATCATCATCAAACCTCCTAAAATATTGCTCATAAATACAGGGGGACTATAAATACAGGGGGACGGTTCTCGTGTGTTTGTCTTATAAATAAGGCTCAAAATCGTACTTAAGGCATTGACCTTCCTTTGTTGATGAATTTTCATCCTTTAAGCTGGCGCCGAGTTAGCAGCAAGGGGGTCTATCTTTATATTAGAAGCTGACCTTACCGATGTTTTGTCTGATTCTTTCCATCGCTTCTTTTAAGCGTTCGGTATCAACAGTTATAGAGATACGGAAATAACCCGCCCCGTTAGCGCCGTATCCGGTTCCCGGAGTAATCACAACGCCTGCCTTTTCTAGTACAAGTTCGGCGAAGGACTCGGATGTATGTCCGGCCGGGACGGGAATCCAGAGGTAAAACGCCGCTCTGGGCTTTTCAAGCCGCCACCCGAGTGAATTAAGGCAGTCAACAACAATATCCCTGCGCTCGCTGTAGATCTTGTTTATTTTCTCCAGTTCGCCATAAGTTCCGTCAAGCCCTGCGACAGCAGCTTTCTGAATTGCCTGGAACTGGCCGGAGTCAATGTTGGATTTAAAACGCCCGAGAGCGTTTATGACGCCGGGGGCGCCGGCCGCCCACCCGATGCGCCAGCCGGTCATGTTATAGGTTTTGGACATGGAATGAAATTCTATCCCTGCTTCTTTGCCGCCCTTAACCTGCAAGAAGGAAGGATGCCGGTAGCCGTCGTAGGTTATTTCAGTATAAGGCGAGTCGTGGCAGATAAGCACCCCGAACTCGTTGGAAAAAGCGACAGCTTCCTGGAAGAAACGCTCATCTGCCACTGCCCCGGTGGGATTGTTGGGATAATTAAGGAACATCATCTTGGCCTTTTTGGCCACTTCGGCCGGGATTTCCGAGAAATCGGGCAGAAATTTATTTTTTTCCTTGAGAGGCATATAGTACGGCTGTGCGCCCGCAAGTATGGAGCCGATTCCATATACCGGGTAACCGGGATCGGGAACCAGCGATATATCGCCGGGATCAAGGTAGCACCAGCAGATATGGGCAATTCCTTCCTTTGATCCGATCAGGTTGACTATTTCGTTTTTCGGATCCAGTTCGACATCAAAACGCCGCTTGTACCACCTGGCCACAGCCTGCCTGAATTCGAGCATGCCGACAGAAGAAGGGTACTGGTGGTTGACAGGGTTTCTCGCTTCTTTGATCAATTCCTGGATTATGTGCTCCGGTGTGGGCATGTCCGGATCCCCAATGCCGAGGCTGATTACATCCACGCCCTGAGCTTTTTTCTGATCAATCAACTGCTCAATACGGGCAAAAAGGTAAGGGGGCAATTTTTGCAGTCGCTGTGCTTCGATGAATTTCATGAAAAAACCTCCCGGGTAATAAATATTACATTATAAAGGAAAATCGCCGCAAAAAACTTCTTCAGCGGGGCCAGTCATATAAACGTGATTATCCTTTGCCCACTCTATAAAAAGTGCGCCCAGGGCAAGATGGACGGTTGCCTTTCTGTCCGTCAGGCCGTTTAAAACACTTCCTACAAGTGTGGCGCATGATCCCGTGCCGCAGGCCAGTGTTGCTCCTGCCCCGCGCTCCCAGACCCGCATTTTTATTTCCGTACGGCTGAGAACCTGAACAAATTCTACATTGGTCCGCTCCGGGAAAGAGGGGTGGTTTTCGATCGGCGGGCCCCACTGCGCTAAAGGGACAGTTTCCGGGTCATCTACGAAGATAAGGCAGTGCGGGTTTCCCATTGAAACTGCTGTAATTTGCCAGACGTGATCGCTGACCGCAAGCGGCTCGTTTATTACCTGTCCGGGGGGACCGGTCATAGGGATCTCTCCTCTTTCCAGCCGCGGTTCCCCCATATCTACTTTTACGGCCGCAAACTTTCCGTTTTTAAGAATAATCTCCGGCAGGATGATGCCGGCCAGTGTATTTATCATGATCCGTTCGCGTGGAACAATCCCTTGCTCGAAGAGATATTTGGCGACGCAGCGGGTTGCGTTGCCGCACATCTGAGCTTCGCTGCCGTCCGGATTAAAAATGCGCATTCTTGCGTCCGCCTGTTCGTCGGGCAGAATTAAAACCAAACCATCTGCGCCGATACCCAGATGGCGGTGACATACTTTACTGGCCAGACTGCTCAAATCTGCTCTCAGACAATCTTTATCTTTCAACAAATCGACCATCACAAAATCGTTGCCCAGCCCGTGAACCTTTCTAAATTGCATTATCCGCCTTCTTCTTTAATAAAATTGCCAGCTTTTATTCTCCCGATTTTAGTTATCTCCTGCAAAGGCCTGAAAAGAATATTGTATTCTTAAATAAATAAAGGTTTGATAATATCGAGGACTTCCTGTACCTTTTGTTTGGCTCCGGGATCCTTTTTATCGATTAAGCGTTGAGCCTCGTCCACTTTTGCCGAAAGGCCGTGATCCAAAAACCCGCTTATGCTCATGTAAGCGGACAGGCGCCTGTCCAGCCATACTCTTAATCGTTCATGTTCAGGTTTCTTGAGGTGGTTGTTAATTTTTTTCAGTATAGCTTCTTTGTCCTGGGGAAGCTGGCCCTCGATTTCCCAGAGCAGGTTGACCATCTGATCACTGATCAGGTATGAACTGCAGTTTAAATTCTCTACAAAAAGGCCTATTTCAGCAACAACCTCATCTTCATTGAGGGCGGAGAACTCTCCGGCTAAAACCTTGTCGTACATAGGGCTGTTTCGACGCGGTGTAAAGCTCCTCAGCCTGATAAAATCGGCGTCGATCTCGTTTAATACCCTTGCCGATTCAACAGCGTGGCGCTCCGACCATTTTCTCCCTCCAAGACCCGGCATAATGTATTCACTTAAGGTAATTCCCGCTGCTTTTGTCTTTTTGCCCGCAATGATCTGTTCCTCAGCCGTGACGCCTTTTTTTACATCTTCAAGGACCTCGTTAAGTCCCGACTCCATGCCGATATGGAGGCGGCAAAGCCCCGCCTCTTTTAGCTGCCTCATCTGTTCATCCGTCTTGCGGGCGATTGTTTTTGACCTCGCGTAGGATGTTATCCTTTTAATGCCCGGGAATTTCTCTTTAAGGTAAACAAGGATTTCAAGCAGTTCGGGCGTGCGCATCTGAGGCGTGTTTGCATCTTGAAGAAAAACGGTTGCCCCGCCGGAATAAAGCCAGTTTGCGACGCTGAACAGGCAGCTAAGCCTCTGGTTAACCAGTTCCTCATCATCTATCCCGTACAATTCCGGGTTGCTCTTAACCATTGCCGTCATAACTTCATTGTTCACATTGCCGCCCATACCTATCTGCCAGGAAGCTGACTTTATTTCTTCAGCGAGCGCTTTGACTGTATCAATATCGGCTTTAACTTCTTCCGCGGTGCGCGCGCTGTACTTTTGTTTTTTATAAGTACGGCAGAACTCACAGAGGTTCCAGGGGCAATTTCTGGTCACCCTGAGCAAAAGAGAGTGGTCTCTCCCCTCGCTGGGGGGTCTAATCGGTCCAACTTCAAACCAGCCTTTTCCGACCTTCTCCAAATCCATCTTGTAAAAAGAGCTTATTTTTCCAACTCTATACACGGTTATCGCCCCTATTTTTTTCATATTACCCCAATTTAGTATAGCATAAACGGTATCCCGTCAACAATCATCTCTTGTGCCAAGTGTTACAAACAACTTTGTCACAAAGAAGGATTTTTTATGTTTGCTTGCAGGAGATAATAAAAAAGTAATGAATTAAAATTTAAAACCTTTATTTAAGGGTAAGTGATCATCCATACAAAAGCTTGGGTCACAGAAGGCAGTTTTTTTTGATATCGGGTCGACGCTTGTTGAAGGTCCGGAGCTGTCGCCGGCAAAATACATTACGCGCCTTTTGGGACTGCCGGCCGGGGAATCGTCCCGCCTGGGCCGGTTGATCATGTGCAGGGAATACAAAGGATGGGAAGAACTATGCTGTGCTCTGGAAGAATCCTTCCGTCCCCTGACCGGTCAGCAGGAGACTGAAATTGCCAGACTGTGGGAAGGGCAGGAAACTGCGGCGTCGGAAATAAACGAAGCCACAGCAGTTGTTACCCGTTTTGCCGGGGAGGGATATCAAGTCGGCCTTGTGTCAAATATCTGGGCGCCCTACTACCGTTCATTTTTAAAGGCCTGCCCGGAGATAGCCAGGATTTCCGGCTCTGCAGCCTTAAGCTTTCAGACAGGAAAGAAAAAACCCTCTTTTGCTTTGCTGAAAAAGGGTCTGTCAGTTTTGGGAGCTGATCCACAGCGCTCCATTATGATTGGTGACACCTACCTTGAAGATATCCTGCCTGCAATGGAATTAGGGCTTAAGACTGTTTGGGTGCTGTGCCGTCCGGTGCGCGAAAAAAAAGCGGCCGAGCAGGTCCAAAAAGGGAACTGGCCTTTCCCCGACCTCACCGTTTCCAGGATTGGCGAGTTGTTAAAAACAGATCTAACAATTTTTAATAGGGGTGATCTCCGATAAAAATTTTAAAAGTAAAACATCATACCAGTGAAGAACTGATTAAGAAACTCCGCCAGATTACCATGCTGACCGACCCGGGGATGCACATATACAAAGACGTGTATATCTCCCTGGAAAAGATAAAGACCGACTTTCTGGCGCCCGCGCAGAATTACGTGCTTACCGGGGAACTTCAAAAGGTGCGGGAATTGAAGTGGCAGCTGAAAGAGCACAAACTCGACCTTTTTGCCTTAAACGGCTATGTGTCGCTGCTTATGGAAGGCTTCAAGGAACCTGTAGATCTGCTCCCGCCGGTGATCGAAGAGTCATTCGAAAAAGATGGTTCCGTATTTAATATTGTTTGTGACGGAATGCACAGGGTTTTTCTCGCCCGCCTCGAGTGGGTCGTGCCCCAGGTGATTTTTATCCGGGGTATCCCAAAGGACAAACCCTATTACTCCTTTCCCGTTCCGGGCGGCTGGGAGAAAGTGTCAATTACAGAGGATCTCCCCGAGGGCTTAATCAAAAAATGGCACCGGATCAGGGAATATAAATCGCTATACAGAAATTTCAACTCTGCTTTTGAAAATGTTGGCGGGCCGAGAGGGCGCTTTGCAGCAAATATTTCCGGTTAAGGAAAAACGACGGTGGAAGAGTTTATCCCCATCTACTAAAAAAGTTAATTTTCTTTTCAGCATAGACATTTATGTCGCCAGAGCGACACCATCATGAGGATGAAAATTCATCAGCAAAGGGAGGGCAATGCCTTAAGCGCAATTTTATAAGAGGCGAACATGAGCACGCTTAGCAGTTGACCTCCCTAATGCACATTAATTTTCAGGAAAGGGTGCTTCTTGCATGAGTTTGAGTGAGATAAGAAAGAAAAAGGGTATTGCAGCCCCGAAGATGGCGGAAAGGGTGGGCATAACAACCGCCGAACTCATTCAGATTGAACAGGGCAAACGCAAACCGCGCCTTTGTATGGCTCAGATCTGGGCAAATGCGCTGGACCTTACTTTTGAGGAATTTTCGTGGCATTATTATGAAATTGCCGATCCTGCCCAGATTGCCGATTATAAAGAAGAAGATTGAAACGGAGCTATAAAGTACAATGGTCATTGCAGCTTTAACCGGCAGCATAGCATCCGGAAAAACTACAGTTGCAGGTTTTTTTAAGGAACTTGGGGCATACGTAATTGACTTTGATGCGCTGGGACATGAATTGATGAGGCCCGGCCAGAAAGCCTGGCAAAAGATTGTTGATTACTTCGGAGAAGGAGTACTAAACAAGGACCAGACTATTGACAGGTCAAGACTAGCCTCGATAGTATTTGACGCTCCCTGGGAATTGGGCAGGTTGAACGAGATGGTCCACCCGGAAATCTATAAGGAAGAGCAAAGAATTACAGAGGAAATTTTACACGATTACCCCGATGCCGTGATCATCAAAGACGTGCCCCTGCTTTCGAAAGCCTTTGCTAAAAAACTGGCCGGCTATGTCATCGTAGCCTGGTCAAGCGAGGATTCGCAGATTAAAAGGCTTTCGGAAAGGGGTCTCGACGAGTACGAGGCAAAAAAAAGGATTCAAGCTCAGGCTTCCCTGAACGAAAAGTTAGAATTTGCGGATTTTGTAATCTATACCGACCTGACAATTGAAGATACAAAAAAACAGGTCGCCCAGGTTTTTAATATGCTCCGAAACCTGACTTAGCGCGGATCTTTTCATTTGCTTCTTCCAGCGTGCTGTATCCGTATCTTTTAACCGTAAACAGCAGAGTTGTCAAAGCCCCGTTTATTCCTTTAGATTTCAGCCTCAGGCAGTTTTGATAATAAAGGTCAAGCGTTTTCCTGGAATAGGTCAACAGTTCACCCCGGATATATGTTTCCATCGAGGTTACCGTGCTGTTATCCTGTGAACTGTATATAGGCCTGCCTCTTCCGACAATATCCGGGTATTTATTCATGGCTTCCTTCTGCCATTCAACCTCGATGGCAACTATTTTATTGACCAGCAGAATAATTTCCGGGTCCAGTTCCGGAAGCAGGTGTTTTATTTCAAAGTATTTCAGCGGCAATGTCGACTGCATCATCCGGGCGTATTTCTCGGCTAAAAGGTTTCGGTTGCTGCCAGCGGCTTCGTCAAGATCATTAAGATAGCTTTCCAGAGCCTCGGTAGACCAGCCGGCGAACTGGCTGGCGCGCATTATTTTAAAGGTTTCCGGATTATCCTGGCACGATGCCCTGCCGTACATGTCCTTGACATTTTGGAACATCTCAAATTCCTTGCCGATGATCTTTAAGATCAATTCCTTTCTTTCAGCCACCGGTATCCCCCCTTTTAAACATTTGTTAATTTATAGTATGAATTGTTTCGTGTAAAAAGCAAGCCCGAAATATGAATGGTCAATTTTAATTTTTGGCTTGAAAAGAATATTTTTTATATAACAAAATCACCATCTTAGGTGATGTTTTTATAGAGCATTGACATATTTAATAATTACTGTAATTGCTCCAGGATTCCGCCAAAGTATTCTGAATAAACGTCCCCATGCTGTCAACATCCATATAGGGTAACTATAAGAGGCTATCCCCCATAATACTTCCTTTTTATGTCCATCTTCACCTCTTTTTAAACTCATGCTCATTCTTTCTAGCGATTTCTTTTTGTTTTTAGATATATTATTATTTCTATTAAGTAAGGAGCAATAAGACGCTGTGATGGTTTACTGATTTATCGGCTGTTTAAAAAGAAAGGGGAGATGCCTAAAACTTAAAAAGATTGATGTTCGGTAACGTTGATTGCCTACAGAGGAACTACTTTAGTAAGGGGATGAGATTTAATGGAAAAGTTTAAGGAATGGTATGAAAACAGACATGACTATGCCCGTCAATGGAAAGAGAAAAACGGCAGCAAGGTAATGGGTTTCTTCTGCACCTACGTTCCGGAAGAAATTCTTTATGCGGCTGACATACTGCCGGTCAGGGCGCTGGGAAGCCATCAACCCCAGAATGTCACCGAGCCGCATATTTTTGGCATGTACTGCCCCTTTTGCCGGGACGTTCTGGCTCAGGGGCTGCAGGGAAGGTATGAATATTTAGACGGTATTACCATAGCTCAGTCCTGTCTGCATATTCGTCAGGCGTACTGCAGTTGGGACATACACATCCCGGTAGAGTTTTCCTACTATATCAACATGCCGCACCTTGACCGCGGCATTGATATTATGAACAGGTACCGTAAGCTTATGCGGCAGGCATATGAACTGAGGAAGAGCGACAACCCGCCGTTTACCGGTCTTGAATCAATGCTCATGGCGGCTTCCAGCCAGATGGTTGATAAACGTGAATTCAGTGATTATCTGGAAGGGCTGCTCAAAGACCTTCCCAAGCGAAAGCCGGACCGCGATCCCGGTTTCCGGCTGATGACCATAGGCAGCGAAGATGATGACGTAGTCTTTACCAAAATGGTCGAGGACGCAGGTTCAACAATAGTTATTGAGGATCACTGCACAGGCAGCCGTTACTTCTGGAACCTGGTTGAGCCTCAGGAAGACCGTCTGGCGGCTATCGCTGCCCGTTATGTCGACCGTCCTGCCTGTCCAACCAAGGATTGGCCCGAACGCACACGCCTTCCGCACATTCTTTCGTTGGCCCGGGAATGGGACGTCCAGGGGGCTGTTATCGTTCAGCAGAAGTTTTGCGATCCCCACGAACTGGACATTCCCGCGATCAGAAAATTTCTGGATAAAAACGGCATTAAGACATTGTTCCTCGAATTAGATGTCACTGTTCCAATAGGCCAGTTCCGGATTCGTGTGGACGCCTTTTTGGAGACGTTGTCATCGGAGGACCTTTTCTAAATTTAAAGTTGTTTGAGAGGGAGGTTGAATTATGAGCAAGTATCCTACTGCGCCATTGAAATTCTGGGATAAGGCAAAGGAACTCAGAAACAATTACTATAATAACTACCGTGATGCGAAAAAGAAGGGAGCTGTTCGCTGGGCAGGCGGAGCCTGGGCATTGGATGCCGTGCCCTATGGTTTGGGGGACGATGTTTACAACCTTACCAGTGAGCCGTATGGGGCAACCTGTGCATTCAATAAAGACTTTGCCCTGGAACTTCTGGAAGCCACGGAGAACGCCGGATATGCCCGCGACCTTTGCGCATATATGCGGCTTTACTGGGGTTCGGTTATCTCAGACAAATACCCGAACGGAGGCGGTTACCCCAAGCCGGATTTTATCTGGCAGGACCACATCTGCTGCAGCCATTCCAAGTGGTACCAGGTAGTCCGTGATCATGAACCGGAAATCCCGATGTATTCCATTGATATAGCGTCCGGGCCGTACAAATTGGTTACCGATCACCGTGTAAAGTATGTGTCCGATCAGATACTTGATGGAATTGAGTTTCTGGAAAAAGTTACCGGCCGCAAGTTTGACGATGAGAAGTTTATTGAAGCAGTAAAAAATGAGTGCCGCTCGACCTCGACCTGGGCGAAGATCTGCGCCCTGAACCAGACCGTCCCTGCCCCGCTTGATGAAAAGTCGATGTACTCCCTGTACGTCTTCGGCACACTGACCAAAGCAGCCAAGTGGGTGGCCGACTTTTACGATGAAGTACTCGCGGAAACTCAGGAAAGAGTGGATAAAGGGATTGCGGCTGTAGCCAATGAGCAGTGCCGGATAATAACCGATACCCAGCCCCCCTGGGCTTTCCTGAGCATTTTCCGTTATCTTGAGCAGTATGGCTGTGTTTCGGTAGGTTCTCTTTACACCTTCGGCCTGATCGGTATCTGGGAATTTAAAGAAGACGGGACCTGGGGGCCGCGCACCACGCCAATGGAGAAGGGCATTGATATTAAGACCAGGGAACAGGCGGCCTGGATTTGTGCGGACTGGAACTTGAGCAAGCCGGAGCTGCAGCATTTCTATCATCCCAAATATAAGACGGTTTTGACCAGAAAGAGGCGGCGGAAAAGGCGTTTGCCGAGGCGCTCTCCAAAGCCGGTCTTAAAAAGGAAGATGTCGGTCATGTTACAGCCACAGGCGCAGGGATGAAACAGGTAAGCTTTGCTGATGACGACGTTACCGATGTGGGGACGGTCGCCAAAGGCGCAGTATTCCTGTTTCCTTCGGCGCGCACGGCCGCTGATGTGGGAGCTGAGGAAGGACGCGGCCTGCGCTGCAATGCGGAAGGAAAAATAATTGACTTCGCCGTTAACGAGAAATGCGCCGCCGGCGCAGGGGCGTTTACAGAGGCAATGGGCCGGGCGCTTCAGGTGTCCGTTGAGGAAATGGGTCCTTTATCTTTAAAGTCGAACAAAAAAATTCCCATGAACGCTCAGTGCGCGGTTTTTGCCGAGTCGGAAGTGGTGACCCTGGTTCACGCCAAGACGCCAAAGGAAGATATCGCCCGTGCTGTTCATGACGCCATTTCCAGCCGTATCGTTTCCATGATCCGGCGCGTAGGTCTGGAAAATGATATGGTTCTCTGTGGTGGGGTTGCCTATAACGTCGGTTTTATCCGTTCCATGGAGGAAGCCCTGGACGTAAAGGCGCTGGTTCCTGATGAGCCGGAGTTTGTTTCCGCTATCGGGGCGGCGATTATCGCCGCAGAGAGGGCTTAGACATGTCGCTGTCGGAGCACCGGAGTGAGTGGCGCCAATGCCGTGCCTATCGGACTACCTGGTTTTAAGGATAGTTCCCCATGCCGCTTAAAGCGGCGCTACATGAATACTTATTTTCAGCAGTAGAATATCTGATTCTAATGATTAAAACTGGAACTGGAGGGATCGCAATGGCCGAGGGAAAAAAAGAACTCTGGAGATGGAAAGAATACAACTGGACAAATAAAAATATGGATTGGCGGAAGGCTAAGATAATCACCGCCGGCGTTGACGTAGGATCGGTAAGCTCACAGGCGGTGGTTATGTGCGACGGCGAGCTATACTGCTATGCCAACATGCGTACAGGTTCGGACAGTCCGACCAGCGCCCAGGATGCAATGGCCTGGGCACTGAAGGATACGGATTTGGCAATTAAGGACATGCACTATATCATCGGCACCGGTTATGGCCGTGTAAACGTGCCTTTCGCCCACCGGGCAATCACGGAAATAGCCTGCCACGCCAGGGGCGCGAACTATATGTACGGGCCGACTGTCCACACCGTACTGGACATGGGCGGGCAGGACTGCAAAGCAATTCGCTGCGATGACAAGGGAAAGGTTGTTTCCTTCTTGATGAACGACAAATGTGCTGCCGGAACAGGACGGGGCATGGAGGTTTTTGCCGATCTGATGGGCGTTTCTATTGAAGAAGTGGGAAATCGTTCCCTGCAAGTGGATGAAGAGCCCGAACCCGTCAGCAGCACCTGCGTGGTATTTGCGAAGTCGGAAGCTGTAGGGCTGCTTCGATCCGGCTGGTCGACCGAGAAAGTACTGGCGGCATACTGCTCGGCAATGGCGCACAGGATCAGGTCCCTATTGGAGCGCAACGGAATTGAGCCGGATCTTGGAATCACCGGTGGAATTGCCAAGAACTCGGGTGTGGTCACCCGTCTGGAAAAAGAACTTGACATGAAGTTTCTGACGCCTAAACATGATACTCAGATTGCCGGCGGGATTGGCGCAGCGCTGTTTGGCAAGGCCTTAGTCGAAAAGAAAAAGTAGCTCCAACCGGTTGATGTTGACATTTGTCTCGTATCCAATGGAGGTGAAGCCGGGATGATTGCAAATTACGGTTACAAAGACGGCTCAGGCGATTGGTTTATAATTATCGACACGGACAAATGTGTTGATTGCGCAGAGAAACCATGTGTCAAGGGCTGCCCCGAGCAGGTGCTGGAAGTTATTGTAGACGATTACGATGACGAGGTAATCTCGGTCAGGGGAGAACACCGGAAAAAAATTAAATATTCCTGTAACCCCTGCGCTAAAGAAGACGGGAAACTGCCCTGTCAAAAAGCGTGTCCAAACGACGCTCTGAAACGTTCCTGGTAGACAGACAGCGGCAGCCGGTTATTACGGTTGCCGCTGAATAAAACACAATGGAAGAGAGAGTTGCCTATGGAAGTAAATATTTCAGAAGTAAATATTACAATAGATGGTCAGTCGGTTGCCGTTGAGGAGGGGTTTTTTCTCTTAGAAGCTGCCAGGAAGGCAGGGATTTATATTCCAAGTTTATGTTCCCACCCCGACTTGGCCCCTGCGGGAGCATGCGGCATTTGCGCCGTAGAAATAGAGGGAAAAGAAGAGCTTGTTCAGGCGTGCGAAACAAAAGTGATCCCCGGCATGAATATATTTACCAAAACAAAAAGAGTTCTGGATTACAGAAAAGATAAACTGGGAGAAATACTGGCGTTCCATCCGCATGCCTGCCTCACCTGCGCACAGCGTGAAGGTTGCAGCAGGACACAATGCTCCAGCAACGTGAATGAAAACGAGCGTTGCTGTGTCAGACTGGGAAATTGTGAACTTCAAAAGGTAACCGACTACGTTGGGATAAAGCGGGATATCCCGAGATACATGCCGGGAAACCTGCCTGTTTTTGAAGATCACCCCCTGTTTACCCGGGATTATAACCTTTGTATCGGCTGCCAGCGCTGTGTGCGGATATGCCGGGATGTACGCGGCGTGGAGGCGCTGAAAATAGTTGAAATGGACAATGGACGTAAAATTGCGTCGTCCATAGAACCAGCCCTGGAAGACTCGGGATGCCGTTTTTGCACTGCCTGTGTGGAAGTATGCCCGACAGGCGCCCTTCGGGATAAGGAAACTAAAAAAGGAAGAAAAGAAGATATACTTCTTCCCTGCCGCAGCGGTTGCCCGGCAAATGTGGATATTCCGCGTTACGTCAGGCTGATTGCTCAGGAAAAATTTGCCGAGGCCAACGCCGTGATCAGGGAAACCGTTCCCCTTCCGGCTTCACTGGGCAGGGTTTGCTTCCACCCTTGCGAGGATAATTGCCGGAGGGGGCAGATTGATCAGGAAATATCAATCTGCCTACTGAAAAGATTTGTATCCGATGAAGACCTGGGCTGGTGGCGGGAACAACTAAAACCCATAGATTTAAGCGGGAAAAAGGTGGCGGTGGTCGGATCGGGCCCGGCCGGGTTGACAGCGGCATACTTCCTGTCCCGCAAAGGCCACGCTGTTACTGTGCTGGAAGCCCTTGAGGAACCGGGAGGCATGCTGCGCACGGGAATCCCCGCTTACAGGCTGCCCAAAGATGTCCTGGCAAAAGAGGTTCAAGAAATAAAAGACTGTGGTGTGAAAATTGAAACTGGAGTAAAGGTTGCCGATTCCTCAGCTCTGCTGCGGCAGGGCTATGACGCCGTACTGGTCGCCACGGGCAACCCCCTGGCCGCTTCCTTGATGGTCCCTGGTGAAGGACTGGAAGGCGTGATCCCCGGCCTGGATTTTTTACGCAGGGTTAATCTGGGTGAGGAAGTTTCCCTGGGAGAAAAGGTTGCCGTTATCGGAGGCGGCAATGTCGCTGTCGACACAGCCAGGGTTGCCCTTCGCCTGGGGGCGCGCAATGTTGAAATGTACTGCCTGGAAAATGAGCAGGAGATGCCTGCCTGGCCGGAGGAAGTTGAAATGGCCAGAAAGGAAGGAGTCACTGTCCACTTCCGGAAGGGCGTTGCTTCAATTAGCGGCGACAAAAAGGCAAGCGGATTTTTAAGCATAGAAGTGGCCTCGGTTTTTGATGAATATGGAAAGTTTAACCCTAAGTATTTGCCAGGCACGGAGGAGCCTGTCCAGGCTGACAACATTCTAGTGTCAATCGGCCAAAGATCGGAGACGTCTGTGCTGCCGGGAGCGAAGCGCCACGGTATAATGGCCAGGTTGTGGCGCCCTGTTCAGCCAGGGGAATGCTGCCCTTCCGGTGAGTCGCTAAGCATGAAGTTTTTTGAAACCGGACTCGGCCTTGATGAATTCATGGCGATGGATGAGGCGGCCCGCTGCCTGCAATGTGACTTAAGGTTTGCAATCTCACCCGCGGAACTTCCCCCGGCGGAAGATCTGCTTGATTTTAACGCCGAAAACATAGCTTCAGTGCCGGATGTCGAGGGGGTTTATCAACTCTTCGATGATCATAAAGAAGTGATGGCCATTGCCGGAACATCTGACTTGAGGCAGTCGCTGGAGGAAAAACTGGAAGACGGATCAAGCGCGCAGTTCTTCATTTATGAAGAGGAGCCCATGTACACCAAACGGGAAAGTGAATTGCTGCAGATGTATTTGCAGGAACATGGGAAGCTACCCTCGGGCGGCGACGATGATGACCTATTTTAGTTGACTGAAGTAAAATCGGGTAAGATTTCTGTCTGAGCGCCGGAATGTGATATTATGTTATGTAATGTTACGGAGCATCGAAATTATGATATATATATTTTCTTATTAGTCATGTGATATAATGTTATGTAGATATCACAATCTGTTGTTCCAATGCGGCAAGATCTGTTTTTTCACCGACGACTGACTATCAGGACTGTCTGAAGGGAGCTTTGGAAAGGACCGGAGTTTCCGCTGCAGACTAACTGGTGAATACCACAAGGGGGCACGCTGGTGAATACAGGGAAAGCAAAACTGCCGGGCAATACATCTCAGGGGAAAAAACCGAAGCTGATCATTATCTGTCAGATAAGCTCTTCGGTTGTCACAACAAAGCAGTTAGAGGCGAATCTGCGCCGGATACTGAAAAGATTCTTGCAGCCCTTCGATTTTTGTTGGGCGGCTTTTATCCTTTTCCGGCAGGGAAAACTTCCTGTTTGTCTTGACGCGTATAAGGATTCACGGAATAGGGACCGAAACTGGGCTGCACGCTGGCAGGAACTCTCAAAGTATCTTTTCTTTCCTGACAACCCGTCCAAACAGAAAGAATGGTTGAAATTTCTTTCACCTGCGGCTACAAAAACGCTGCCTGTAATGTTGCACGCCGAGGAACCCACAGGAACGATGGAAATTGTCATTTTCGATACCGATCCTGAAACCGCTCAGCGCCTGCTTATAAAAACAATGTCACTGGGAAGGCATATGGCGGATATTATTCAGGAGTTTATTTTTCGCAGTTCCCAGAAACGCACTCTTAGAAAATTAACGACCTGGCTGGAAATGGCCAGTACGATCAGCTCAACCCTGGATATTGGACAGATTCTGCACGTTGTCGCCCAGCTTACCGCAGATCTTTTTTTCGCAAGGACAAGCCTTTACTTGCTGGATGAGGATGAAAATCTTGTCCCGGCAGTCGCTGTGGGCAGTTATGATCCCAAATTACGCAGAAAATTCAAAGCCCTTACGGGACAAAAACCCTATCCGGCTATAACACAGGCAATCGAGACACAGCACCCCGTAATCATCACACCTGATAACATCTATAATTTGCTTCCGGCCGATATTATTGAAAATTTCAACTACCGCTGGCTGATCGTGGTTCCCATTCTGAATAAGGATAGAGCCATCGGGATAATGCAGGTTGACCGTCCGCAGGACAGCCAGTTGAATGGCTTCGAAAATGAGGCGACAGAAATAATCTTTGCCGTCGCGCGGGTTACGGCAATAGCCATCGAAAACGCAAGACTGATTGAAAAATTGGAGCAAAAAGAACAGATCCTGCACCAGTTAGTTAACAAAATCATTACTGCGCAGGAGGATGAACGTAAACATCTGGCTTCAGACCTTCATGACAGCGTTATCCAGTCTCTTATCGCCATCTGGTACCGGCTGCAAAGGATTACACCGGCTGACAATTCGTCTGCTGATGAATGGTATCTTGAAATAGCAAACCTGACCAACATTTTAGGAGACCAGATTCAGGATATAAGACGGATTTTGTCCGGCTTAAGGCCGGTGATCCTGGATAATTACGGTCTTATACCAGCCGTCAAGTCATACATAAGCGAAATTCAGGAAAAACACAATATTTCCATCGGATTGCGTTTCGGAATCAGTACGAAGGGCGGGCAGTTTAAATCCGCCAATGAAAGTTGGGAGAGGTTTGCATCCAATACAACCGACAGCCTGCGTCTACCGCCTCAAACTGAAATAGCCCTGTTCAGAATTCTGCAGGAGGCGCTGACCAATATTATCAAGCATGCTGCGGCGACAAGCGTGGAGATCGAGCTTCGGGTCCGCAAAGAGGATATTCTGCTGACCATCACGGATAACGGCGCCGGTTTTGAACAAAGCCTGCTGGTCAACTCGCAAAACCACAACCACCTGGGTTTAGCCAGCATGCAGGAAAGAGCGCTTCTCTTAGGAGGAAATTGTATTATCGGCTCCCAACCGGGTAAAGGAACCTGCATTACGGTAAAGGTCCCTTATACAATGGAACCTGAAGGAGGGTTGTCAAATTGGCGTCAATAAAAATAATGATTGTAGACGATCACGCAATGATCCGTGTCGGTCTGGCAACAATGCTGGGTAACTGCAAAGAAATCTCCATTGTCGGCAACTGCTCCAGCAGCCGGGAAGCTGAACAGATGCTTCTTAGCAAAAACGCTGACGTTGTCCTGATGGATATAAAAATGCCGGACATCAACGGAATAGAAGCGGCGAAGGAAATTATACGAAAAAATGCATTTATAAGAATCATTTTTCTAACTGTTTTTGAGGATGCCGAATTTGTACGCCTTGCGATGCAATCCGGTGCCAATGGATACATTTTGAAGCATGTATCCCGTGACAAGCTGATAGAAACAATCAAGCGCGTCCACCAGGGTGAGACAATCATTGACCCGGCGGTCCTCCGCCAGATAATCAACGGCTATGCGGCAAATAATGAACTGAATCCCTCCGCCAAGCAGGCAGAGCTTACACCCAGGCAGAACGAAATCCTGGAATATATCATCAAAGGCCTCACAAATAA
>LDZT01014017.1_pt1 | contig 26998 bp, 28 predicted proteins | sample 615521 | NCBI WGS metagenome assembly LDZT01 (sample SAMN03408292, study PRJNA278302) | terrestrial metagenome | isolation source: oil reservoir sample SB1 | place: USA: Alaska, North Slope, Schrader Bluff formation | collected 2011-09 | reverse complement strand
GGAATCTGCATTTGAACTTTCAGTTCACGATTCGCGAATTACGATTCACGAAAAAGACCAGATCCCTCATCCGCAAGAAGCGCGGATTCGGGATGACAGGGCAAGGCCGAAAGGGTGACTCGGGACCATTGTTGTCATTCCGAGGAGCGCGAAGCGACGAGGAATCTGCATTTGAACTTTCAGTTCACGATTCGCGAATTACGATTCACGATTCACGAAAAAGACCAGATCCCTCATCCGCAAGAAACCCGGATTCGGGATGACAGTGGAAGCAAACACAGGTCTCCGCCGGTAGGCGGAGAGCGCGGAACGTCCGCCTCTCCGCCGGTAGGCGGGGAGCGCGGAACGTCCGCCTTCCGGCGGATTCCGCTTCATCTGTCAGGGCGCGGATCCGGGATGACAGGGCAGGGGCGAAAGGACGACTCGGGGCCGTTGCCTGTCATTCCGAACCCCGCCTCGGTGCGGGTGAGGAATCTGGACCTGGTTCCTCATGAACCCGGATCTTGCACCGGGTGTGCAAAGGTTTTTGCTTTTTCTTACAAAAAATCTGTTTTGTTCTTCTTTGTGGTTCTCTCTGTTGCCGCTTTCGGCGAATTCGGCCACCGATCCCGGTTCAACTCGGCAACATCTCCGTCTCAAGCTTGTATTCCCTCGTGTACTGCGTCTTCATTCCCTTCTTCCCCATCCTTGGACGCCTCCATCTCAGAGATTATATTTCACTCTTTCCGGGGTCCACTATTTGGGGACATTCCAACTCTTTGCCCTTTCCCTGCTTCTCTTTCGGGATCGGTTCGGATTCCTTCTTGCCCTTGCGCATGGGATCTCCTCTGAGGTCTATCTTGAAGGTGTTGTGGAACAACCTGTCGCATATTGCGTCAGCGGGGGCAGGGTCGCCGATATCAGGATGCCAGTCGTTTATGGGGCATGACTGGTTATTATTGTGGTCCTGACTGGTAACGATCCTCGACTATTTCCAGCAGATCACAGCTTTCAAGGTCCCCGAGAGGGTTGAGCAGGAAGTCGTCAATAATGAGCAGATGCACCTTCGCCAGGCAGGAGAGGGTTTTCATGTGCGAACCGTCTCCCCCGCTTTGCCGGAGACCTTCAAATGGCATGGTCGAACAGAAGGCTGGAGTGGATAAACCAAGGCTGCCACATCGACCTTTTCGCCGGCGACGTAGCCGGCAGCGTCGCCGTGTATGAACTCGACCCGGTCTGCGACGCCGAGTTCTTCGGCGCGGAGTTTCGCCTGCTCTGAGAACAACCGGCTCATGTCGATACCGGTGCCGACGATCCCGAGATCGCGTGCCCAGGTGCACAGCATCTCCCCGGAACCGCTGCCAAGATCTAGCACACGGGCCCCCGGTTCCAGGCGCAACGCCTTGCCGAGAGCGGCGAACTTTTCGGGCGTGAAGGGGTTATGGATCCGGTGAGCACTTTCGGCGATGTTGAAGATCCGTGGAATGTCCACTACAGAAAACCCCTCTCGTATTTCAAGAAAAAAGTTCTCGCTGGATCTCCAGGAACCGCTCCTTGATCTCTTCCCATTCCACTGGCTTTCTCATCACAGGCCAGGGTTCGGTTTCAGCATCGTCGAACCAGGACAGGCTCTTGATCATGTGGTAGGTGTTGATCCTGGCACCAGGGTATTTTTTCTCCAAAAGGGGGAAGAGTTCCTTCAGGGAGAGCCCCTCCCGATCGAGGAAATACAGGTCGAGGAAGTCCTTGATGGAACCCCGATTGGCCAAAGCAGCCCATTTCATGATCCCGATGTCGGTCAGGGAGGCTATCCGCAATCCCGGAAGATCCGGGAATTCCAGGAAAGGTTCAAGAACAGGGTTGGGGTAACAAAGCCATGTAACCCGAGTGTTGTCTATCCATCCGATGAAGGTCCCTGGCCCTGTCTCAGCGACCTTGACCTCGCCGAACCGTTCCATCCGCCGGGACAATACTCCGGGATCGAAGGTCTCTGGGGTAAACCAGTCGAAATCCACAGATTCCCGGTGACCCAGAATGATAGCCAGGGCCGTTCCGCCAGCCAGGTAGGATCTACCCACCGGGGGATCAAAGGCAAGTTCTTTAAGCAGGCTCAATCTTGGCGGATCGAGTATGTCCCAAAACATTTCATCTCATCCTCATTGAGATCGTAGATGTTTTTCCAACAAAGCGCCGTCTTCCTGGTCAGGCGGCGACTGTTCTTTATAACCCTGGAAATGATCTCGTCGGGGAAAGTTCTGCGAAGCCAGGCAAGCGCCTTCTGGTCCCCCATGTTGAGAACCCGCTCAATGATGAAACTCTTGTGTCGATCCAGGTCAAGTTCCGAAAGGTCCACATCCCAAAAAAGGTGGAAAAACTCCTCAGGAACAGCTCTTTCTCCTGTTTCCATTGTTTCTCACCCCTCCGGAGATAATCATACCATCGTTGGCATTCTGCTATAACCAGCCTGGGATTGATCTTTGGGTAAGTTACTCCCCTGATCTTCCCTGTCTTGATCAATTAGTCAAAAGTGTACGGTCTGAACCTATGGCAGAAGATCGACCAGACAGAGGTCTTTCCTGGTCTCCACTTTTCTGGTCAAACCTTTCGTAAACCCTTTTCTCGAGAACAAAACATAGAAGACTTTCCCGGTCCGGAGCCCTTCTGCGGCAAGCATTTTTTCCGTTTTCCTCTCCAGGTCCCGAAGCACATCCTCCCCGACAGGACGGTTCTGGTACTTACACTCCCCGGAGAGGATCCCATCTTCGCCAAGTCCCACCACGTCGATCTCATCCGCACGGTTCCACCAGCTCCCCACTTTTACCGGCAGGAAAGGAATTTTCCCACTGGAGTAGAGCCGGGGAACGGACTGGCGGCATAGATCCTCGTAGACGCGGGGAACCAGATCTGTTTCGAAACTCGCCCTTATCTTCTCCATGGCGGGCCCCGTTTCCCTGATCTCCAGGGAATCAATATGGGGAGATACGTAACGGAACCAGAAAGCCAAAAACGGGTCCCGGATCCGGTAAATGCCGTTCTTGGCTCGCTCCGGCGCCGGCTCGGTAACCGGGACGACCCTTTCCACGAGGCCCAGGTCCCTGAGGACCTTCAAATAACGAGTAAGGTGGCTGGGGTGGACCTGGAAGGCGGAGGCGATCTCGCCGATCTTCTTTTTCCCGGAAGAGATCTGGGCAAGGATCGACTTGTAGGTGCCTGCGGCACCTGCCTCCCTGTCCAGAAGAAAGTCCGGTTCGCGGAAAAGGTAGGCGTTCTTGTCAAGGATGCCCTTCTCGATCATCTCAAATATTGAATCGTATCGTGAGGCTTCCTCAAGGTATTTCGGGATCCCGCCCGTGATGGAGTAAAGCTGGATCTGTTTTTCGACAGAGCTGCCAGGGGAAAAATCCTCCAGGCAGGAGAAAGGCAGCCCCTTAAGCAGAAGCTGACCGGTCCTCCTGCCGTAAAGAGGGCTGGCGTAGCTGAGCACCGTGCCCTCCATGAGAGAAATGAGGGATCCGCAGAGGATCACCATGCATTCTGAATCCTTGAGAAACTGATCCCACGCCGATTGAAGGATGGAGGGGAAAGGCTTGTAAACCGTCGCCAGGTACTGGAACTCGTCCATCACCAGGATTTTTTTGCCTTCCTGCCTTGCGAAAAGCCGGAGAAGGTTCTCCCACGAAAGAGGGTCCCTCTTGTCCTCCAGCAACGGGTCGTTCGTTATCGAACGCAACAAAGCCTGGAAGCGTCGGCGCTGGAAGACCTCGGGCTCCTCGTTGGCGAGGAAATACAGGGCGTTTTTCCCCCTGATGAATTGCTCGATCAGGGTCGTCAACATAACATCTGTCAAGGCTCCGGCCTTGAAAAGCCCTTACCAGGCATCCACAGTAACCGAGGGGTCTACACTTTTGACTATTTCAGCTTTTCCGCCAGCCTCTTGAGCCTTTCCCCCAGATCCTTGTCCCTTCCCATCATGTTCTCAAACCTATAGCAGGCCCGGTTTACGCCCGATCCGGTTATCCCGTAAAGTTCCCTGATCTCTTTGAGCTCAGCGACGCTGAAACGCCAGTGACCGATGGGGGGGTCCTCCTGGCCAGGAAAGTACTGCCTCTGGTTTCCCCCCGTCTTCACCATTTAGTCAAAAGTGTACGGGCTCTCTGTCCCTAGGGGGGAGCTGACTTTCATCCACTTCGTCCAGGCCGTCCTCGTCCGCACCTGCTAGAGCCAGATCGGCTCGGTAAGGAAGCCCCACAGGACCTGGACAGAGGGGCCTTTTGCGGGCTACCTTTATTGTAAAAGTGGCTCCGGCGGCACCAAGGTCGGGGCCTTATTCAAGGAGGTAGAAATATGAAGAGCTATCCCGTCCCTCTCGTTCCCGGACCTGTGACCGTCCCCGAGGAGTTCCGGACCGCCTATATCATCGACTTCGGCAGCTCGGACCTGGAGGAGGACTTCTTCTCTCTCTATGATGAGGTCCAGAAGAAGCTCCAAAATCTGCTGGAAACGGACGAGACCGTCGTCATCCAGTCCGGAGAGGCCATGGGAGCCCTCTGGGGAGCCCTCAAAAGCGTCCTGGCCCCCCGAAGCAGGGTGCTGGCCGTCGCCGCCGGCCTCTTCGGCCGCGGCTTCGCCGATATGGCCCGCGCCCTGGGACATGACGTAGAGATCGTCGCCTTCGGCGACGACGAGATACCAGAGCCGGAGAAGGTCATCGATCGGATCAGGACCTACAGGCCTCACCTCGTGACGGCCGTCCATTGCGAGACGCCCAGCGGAACATTAGCCGTTCTTGACGGGATCGGCCAAGCCACAAGGGAGGCGGGAGCCCTCTTCTGCGTCGATTTCGTCTCCAGCGCCGGGGGGGCACCCCTTTCCGTCGACACCGAATTCATCGACCTGGGCTTGCTGGGAAGCCAGAAGGTCCTGAGCCTGCCTCCGGACCTGGCCGTAACGACCGTCAGCAGCCGGGCCTGGAAAGCCATCGCCAGGACGGGCTATGTCGGCTACGACGCTCTGGCCCCCTGGCAGGAGGTCCCCCACTGCCGCTGCCTCCCCTACACCCACAACTGGCATGCTCTGGAGGCGCTGCGGCGCTCCCTGGAGGCCATCGAAAGGGAGGGGAAGGAGGCCGCCTTCGAGCGGCACCGCCTCGTCGCAGCCCACTGCCGCAGGCGCCTTCAGGAGCTGGGCCTCTTTCTCCATCCGCGCCGGGAATCCTACTGCTCGCCGACGGTGACAGCCGTTAGGGTGCCCGATGGATGGACCTGGACAGATCTGGACAGAAAGTGCCGCACCAAAGGCGTCGTCTTCGGCAGCAGCTTCGGCGACCTGGCCGGCAAGGTCTTCCGCGTCGGCCACATGGGGAGCCAGGCCAGGCTTGACCTCGTCGACCGGGGACTGGACCTTTTGGCCCGGGTTCTGGACCGCTGAGGAAGGCCGATAAACGAAGCGGGACTCCCAAGGGAGGGGCCATTGGGGTCTATACTTTAGACTACAAGACATAAGAAGGACATCTTCAGGAGCATAAAGGACAGGGAGAAGTACCTGGAGGGGAAGGAGAACGGACGTGATCTTCCGGCGCTGAGAGACCTGTCTCGTGGTCCAGGCATAGCAGATATAGCAGATATAAAGGCGACTTCAGAGGAGGCCTTTCCTGAGAACAAGAGGCTGGCAAGGATGGCGGGGATCTGTCTTTGCCGGCGTTTCAGCGGCGATGTACCCGATCCTTACGAGAAGCCTGCTGTTGTTGAACCGGTCCACCCATTCAAGCGTTGCGAACTCCACCTGTAGCGTCAAGCTGGGAGCTTTGAAGTCGCAGAGGTCGCCCACATTTTGCCTTGCTGTGCGTGGCGGTACCGGAGAACGGCATCACTCCAGGAAGTTCACCAGATCGCGTCCGACGATGGGCGTGCCGGCTTTGGTGCTGCCGTGGAGCCAGAGGTCGGTGTAGCAGGCAGGGGAAATGAGTTTGAGGAGGGGTGGGAGCTCGAAGGCGAGGGTGAGGTCGGGGTCTCCGTCGCCGTCGACGTCTTTGAGGGCGCTGCTCTTAACCGGTACCCAGGTGTTGGGGTCGCGGTAGGCAGGGCCGAGGGTGAGCGTAGTGTGGTCAATGTTCTTGGCAGAAAGTTCGCCGGAGCTGATGATATTCACCTGCAGCGTGCCGGTCTCGCTCAGGCGTACAACTTTACGCGGGATCTCAACTTTCATTGTGGGAAGTTCGCCGATGAGTTCCTTGGCTTGCTGCCAGGCCTTTTGAGCCAGCCTGTTAGTGTACCGGGTGAGGTAGGCGCGGCCAGCGGCTTCGTCCTTCGCCAAGAGGCGGCAGGCTTCCTTTTCCACTTCCGCTTGTTTGGCCAGGGTCTCTTCCTCGAAATTCTGCCAGGCCTTTTGCACCTTGCCGATGACGAAACCGTACTGGGCATCGACGATGTTTTCGAGATCCTGGAAGGTCCACCAGGCCTTGGTGCGGTCGTAATCATAAAGGGCGGCGTGCGGCTTAAACTGGAGGGAGCTACCGACAGTGGGCTCGGCCCAGAAGTGGCCTTCGGGCACGGCGGTGATGCCCAGGTACCATGGCACATAGGGGCTGGTGCACGGGCGACCGCTGGTGCGCCAGTAGACAGCCTTGAGAGCGGCCGGTACGTTATCTCTTAGCTGTGTCACGGAACTTTCGTGCGTGGTACTGGTGCAGATGACGCGTTCGTCCGTCCAGTGCGGCGATGTCCTGTAGCCTTCGGTTTTGTCGTAGGGCGTGCCCTCGTGGTGGTTACGCAGGATGTTCATTACGTCACGGACGCCGACTTTCTCAGCGGGTTTGACAGCGAAAGGGAGGGGACCCTCGGGCGTTTTACCAGTGAGCAGCTTCTGCCCGATCCACTGGCGGGTGTCGTAGCCACGTTCCAGAGCCTTGCCCTGGGCGGGAGCGGAGTAGGCCTCAGCGAAATCGAAGGGTTTGCCGCTCTTCGGGTCGTACCAGCCGCGCTCGATGGCATAGTCGATGACCAAAGAAAGGCCCAGGTTCCCGGCACCTGGGGGGTGGTGCCGCCGTTTTCAAAGCGGATCACCTCGCCGGTCTCGTGCTTCATACGGGGTACATAGTACTGGGGCATGACGATGCGACCGTCGTTGTCCTCGTTGTGGCCGACCAGAAGCGAGCCGTCTATCGTGGCCTTGCTTCCCACAAGCACTGTGGTGCAATCGACCAGGGCGGGTGGGGTGATGAGGCCAAAACAAAGGGGGTTGCAACGAGAGCCGTTCCTTGCCTGTGATGGTTCAGGATGAAAGCACACTCCTTCCGCAGATGCCCTTGGCAACATCGACCGCTCGCCTTTACACCATTTTCCTATCATCGCCCCACCCCAAAAAAGACCTTTCATAGCACGTCGAAAGGTCTTTTATTCGGGAATGAAATCGGGGAGATACTCCTTTTCGAGTTCACGATATTTCGGGAACCCGACCAGTTCCTTGAAAAAGCCGAAATCGGCGACGAGATCCGTGCGTCCCTCGGCAATGCGGTCTCCCTTTATTGCATCGAGGTAATCCATCATCCCCCTGACAGCCGCAAAGAGCGGCCCCACAGGGATGCTGACGCGGGCGACGCCAAGCTCTCTGAGGGTATCGATGGAAATCAGGGGGGTCTTGCCGCCGACGACGGCATCCATAAGGTTGATGCTCACCGGGGCATCAATGGACTCGATGACGTGCCTGATCTGTTCCACCGATCTGGGAGCCTCGATGAAAATCAGGTCGGCTCCTGCTTCCGCATAGGCGTTGCCCCGCCTGATGGCCTCTTCGACACCCGCAACGGCTATTGCATCGGTTCGTGCATTGATGACAAAGTCGGGGTCAAGTTCATCACCGGCCTTTCTGCAGGCCCTGATTTTCAGGACCATCTCCTCCATGGGGACGATGCGTTTCCCTTCAAGGTGGCCGCACCGCTTGGGGAAAAGCTGATCCTCGATATTCATGCCGGCCGCTCCGACCTTGATAAATTCCCGGGTGACATGCATGGCGTTCACGGCGTTCCCATACCCTGTATCGGCGTCGACCATGACGGGGATATCGACGCTGTCGATGATATTTTTCGAAAATTGCAGGACCTCCGAGAAGGACAGAAAGGCCATGTCGGGAAGGCCGAGGTAGGTCGCCGAAAGACCGAACCCACTGACCTGGAGAGCCTTGAATCCGGCTCTTTCGATCAGCTTTGCCGATATGGCGTCATGAGCGCCGGGACACACAAGGGCTTTCCTCTCCTGGACAAGCTGTTTCAGTCGTGTGGTCTTTTTCATGATATCCCCTCCATAGGTTCATCGGTGTTTTTCACGATAAAGCCGCGGTGGTTCCGTTTTCACCCATCCAGGGCCGGTATCCCCGAATGAGAGGTGACGGGGAGTTTCCTCCTCGCCACCTTTGATGATAGTTTACCCGTTTTTAAGGGGCGCATTCGCCTCCTATTCTTTTTCGAGTACTTTCAACTCCGCCGTCGCTTTTGTCCCTTTGTCGCCGATCGCCTCCACCACATAGGTCCCCGCGCCGGACATTACTTTCGGAATGCCTCCCCTCGGCTGCAGTACAAAGGTCCCGTTCTCTTTCACGGTGACCACTCCTCCGGTTCCCGCGACACCGAAAGCATAGGGCACATCTCCGTCGTTCAGGATGACCCGGACTTTTTCTCCCTTTTCAAAACCGCACCCGACGAATACGAGTTTGTCACCGGGCACACCTTCCTCGGGTACGATCACAAGGACAGCATCCTTGGCAGCTGCGGCAATCCCCGCGCCCGTACAAAATACCGCCACAAGGGCAACGACCATGGCCAAAGCGAGAGTATTTCTCTTTCTCATGTTTTTCCGCACCTCCGTCTCAGAAAATTGTTTCTTTCAGTCGAATTTCAACTTGGACAGACCGGTCGATCAAATCAGCTCTCATCCAAATCTGTGGCCTGCCCGAATTGCCTTTATTTCGCCTCGTCGTGGCGCACCAATCGTTTCTTGTGGAGCCTGTCGAGACCCCATGCTCCTGCCGCAACGGCCAGACCTATGAGAGAGACATGCCTATTCGGATATAGGAGAGCCAGGCCGGCTGCGAAATACACTGCACGTATCGGGTATGCTAAAGCCCCGGCAAAACGGCCGAAAAACGAATAGGAAAGCGCGAGAGCTCCCACAAAACCGGTTCCTGCGGCGATCAAAATGTTTACAAAGGGAGCTCTCCCCACCAGAGCTGGATTCAGGACGAAAAAGTAGGGGATGATGAACGCTACGATCCCGAGCTTGACCGCCAGAAATCCTGTCTTCACCCAGTCCCCCCCGGCGATTCCAGCGGCGACTATGGCCTGGGTGCAGGTAGGCGGCGTCACGCCTCCCAGGAGGGCCCAGTAGATAAAGAACATGTGCGCTGCGACCTCATCGACTCCGAGCTTCAAAAGGGGTGGCACGAGGATTGAAAGACACAGCACGTACGTCGGCACCACCGGCAGTGAGGTTCCGAGCAGGAATGGGACGATTGTCGCAATGAAAAGGGACAGGATGAGGTTCTCCCCGCCGATGGACATGATAAGCCCGCTCAGCTTTGGTGCGATTCCCGTGATGCCGATCATGTTGACGAGGATATTGACGGACACAAGAACCGGAACGATTCGGGCAAGCCCGACGCCGCCGTCGCTCAGGGCATTTCCGATATGCCTGAGCGCAGCCTTGATCCCGACGTTGGGAACTTCACTGACGAAATAGACCACAAGACAGGCCACGCAGGCGTAAAACCCGGCAAAGACCAGCGGACGGCCGGTTCCTATCGAGTAAAGCAATACGGCCGTAGGAATAACGAGAGGCGCCATGCGACGGAAGGTCATGATCTCCTTCCAGGAGGGTATTTCCTCCTCAGGCACTGAACTGAGACCGGCCTTTACGGTATAGAAATGCACCCCTCCCAACACCCCCGTATAGAAGAGCAGGCACGGGATGAGCGCATAACCGATGATCTTGATGTAGGGAATGCCCAAAAATTCCGCCATCATGAAAGCGGTTATGCTCATCAAGGGTGGCGTCACGCCGCCGCCCGTAGAGGCTATGGCCTCTACGGCCCCGGCAAAATTTTTGTTGTACCCGAGACGTTTCATGAGCGGTATGGTGTAATTCCCCGTAACGGAGACATTGGCGACACCGCTTCCCGAAATGCTGCCGAAAAGGGCGCTCGCTATGACGGCTGTCTTTGCAGGGCCACCGGAATACCGCCCGGTGAGCGCCAGGGCAAGATCGATAAAGGTCCGGCCTCCCCCTGCTCCGGCGATGAGGGCTCCGAAGATGATGAACATGGCGATAAACGTGGCCGACATTCCCGTGACACTTCCGTAGATGCCGAGGGCGGACCAGTAGAGTGAATTCAGGACATATCTCAAAGAGAGGCCTTTGAGTTTCCACATGCCCGGGAAATGCTCGCCGAAAAATATATAAAGAAGCAAAAGAACCACGAAAATCGGAATCGCCCATCCCACAGACCGCCTGGCGGCGTCCAGTATGACGAGAATCAATGCCACTCCGAGGACAAGATCGAGCGTTTCAGCCGATCCGGGCCTCATATAGATCTGCATGACATGGGCCATGATATTGACGTTCGCGGCGATGACGATGCCGATCTGGACGTAGTCTATGAGACCCAACCCTTTTTCCGCCGCACGCCGGCTGAACGGGAAAGCCAGAAGCGCCACGCTCAACCCCATGATGATGTGCAATGCCCTGAGCTGGATGTCCACCAGCGGGATGAACACAGGCACGATGAGCTGAGCTGCTGCAAAGACTAGTCCTCCCCAGATGACAAGTTGCGGTTTCAATCCCTTTTTCCGGTTTTGGGCCAATTCCGTGGACATGTACATCCCCTTTCCGGCTTGACCGAGGCCTTTTCCCCCTGACAACCGGGGGCGGGCCTCCGGTCTTCCCGCCCCCGCATATTCAGGCCTGTCTTTGTCGCGCTATTTCTCCTCATATTCAGCAGGAATGAACCGTTCCGGAACTTCAATACCCTGCTCTTTCGCGTACTGCACGAGTCCGGCATGGGCCGGGATTTCACCGCCCGGTGCGACGTATTTGAAATAATCGGCGATCGGATCCCACCCCTTGACTCCCGGATAGGCCGCCGCGACTTCCTCGAATCCTTCGACATAGGCCTTTATGATCTTGTAGGCCGTTTCCTGGGACATCCGCGTCGAGGCGACGGCACCGACGATGGGGCATTCCTCGTACATCGGCCCGGCTTCGGGCAGCTGTTTGATGACGCCCTTTTCTGTCTTCAGGAAGTTGAGATAGGGATAGACTTCCCGGACCTTCTCCACCTCCTCCTCGGTGAAACCGATGGCGGTGATAGGCGTGGTGAGGTTGACTTCCATGAGGGAGGAATCCATGGCGTCCAGGGTACTTGACTTCTGCAGACCGACGATCTGTTTCTGCTGCAGCAGCGTTATTGCGTCACCATATGCCGCGGGGCGGAATTTCACTCCCGTGCCGAGAACCTCGTCGATTTTCATCATATAATTCGCACCGGACGAACCGGGCATTCCCGGACAGAAGGACTTTCCGGCGAGATCAGCCCAGTTTTTTACTCCGGAATCTTCCCTGACGTATACCCTGTCGGCTATTATGTTCCGCACGAAAAGCCAGCGAACGTCCTGCCACTGTTCTCCCTCAAAGCTATCCATGCCCTTGTACATCTGCATGGCTGAGGGCAGGTCGACACAGAACGCGAAGTCGAAGGTACCTTCCTTCATTCTCCGCAGGTTGTCCAGGGCTGCCCCGCTTTCGACGACCGTCACCCTGACACCGATGTCGGCCTTGTTCATGACGGCCGCTCCGGTGACACACCAGGCATAGAGCCCCGATGTGGACGAGGTGCTGCCCATGTTCAAGTACACTGTGTCATCTGCGGCCAGGGATCCTCCGGCGAAAAGAAACATCGCCACAACCGCTGCCATCAGGACAAGAGATCTTTTTCTCATCTGCTTCCCTCCTCTTTGGCGTTATTCACGAAAACCCATTTTCCCCGAATCTTTCCTGAAATACATTCTTCTCCACCATTTGCCGCTTCAGGGAAAACCGCACCACCTCGCTTTTTTGGAGAAGATTCCACCGACTCGGCCGGTATCAGTCAGGAAGTTTGAAATCCCCGTGTTTTTTCAAGTAGGGGACAAGCCCGCCTTCGTTGATGATGCCCACCATCACGGGAGCAAGGGGCTTGATCGGCACCACGGCTTTTGACCTCAAGTTCGTCACTCGCTGACTGGAAAGATCTATTTCAAGCTCGTCGCCTGCCTCGACCCCCCTCGTATCACAGACAAAAGCCGGCACACCAAGGTTTATGGCGTTTCTGAAAAAAATGCGTGCGAAAGACCTTGCAAGCACCGCCCCGATCCCGGCGTATTTGATGGCAATCGGCGCCTGTTCGCGGGAGGACCCGCAACCGAAGTTCTCCCCTGCCACGATGAAATCGCCGGGGGATACTTTTTTTGAAAATCCCGGGTCGAGATCTTCAAAAAGGTGGGATGCAAGGGATCCATAATCAAGCGTTTTCGTGTATTTCCCCGCGATGATGTAATCGGTGTTGATATCGTCACCAAAGACGTGGGCTTTGCCCTTGAGGAATTGTCCCATCGCGTCCTACGCCCCTTTCCCTTCAAAAAACTCCCGCGGGTCGACAATACGGCCTTCGAGAGCAGACGCAGCGCATGTCGCGGGCGACGCCAGGAAAATCTCGGCCCGGTTGTTTCCCATCCGCCCCTTGAAATTGCGGTTGGCCGTGGAAAGGACACGTTCACCATCCGAAGGGATGCCCTGATGTGTTCCAGGGCACGGACCGCAGCCCGGCGGAATCACTGTCGCACCCGCTTCCACGAGGGTCGGCAGGATCCCCTCCTTCATGCTTTCGAGCATAATCCCCCGTGAGGCAGGGCAGACCAGAAGACGGACGTCCTTGCTTACCTTTCGCCCCTCGAGGATGCGCGCTGCTACCCGGAGGTCGTCCAGGCGCCCGTTCGTGCAGGTCCCTATGAACACCTGCTGGATCTTTGTCCCGAGCACCTCCCCCACCGAAACGACATTGTCGACGCTATGTGGACGGGCGACCTGCGGGTCGAGCCCGCTGACATCCCATTCGTACAGGTCTGAAAAGGCCGCGTCAGGATCGTCGAAAACGGGTTCAAAAGGACCCTGGGCCCTCTCTTCAAGCCAGGACAGGGTAACCTCATCGGCCTCCATGAATCCGGCCTTTGCACCGCATTCGATGCTCATGTTGCACATGGTCAGGCGGTCGGACATCTCCATGTTTCGAATGACCTCCCCGGCGAATTCCAGGGCCAGGTAATCCGCGCCCGCCGCACCGATTTTCCCGATGGTGTAAAGCATGAGATCCTTCGCAAAGACGCCGGGAGCCAGTCTCCCGCTGTAAATGATCTTGAGGACTTCCGGAACCTTGAGCCAGAGTTTGCCCGTCAAGAGGACCCCGCTCATGTCGGTGGAACCGATTCCGAAGGACAGCGCGTTGAGGGCACCGTACGTGCAGGTGTGGGAGTCGGTCCCGACGGCGAAATCGCCAGGCCTGACGTGACCTTTTTCCACAACCAGCTGGTGGCATACCCCGTCGCCGACTTCGTAAAGCCTGATGGCCTGTTCGGAGACGAACTCCCGCAAAAGGCTGTGGAGACAGCTGACGCGCTCGTTAGGGCTCGGAGTGGCATGATCGAGCACAAAGAGGACTTTCGAGGGGTCCCACACCCTGCCCCGCCCGTATTTCCTGAAGGCTTCCACGGCGATCGGCCCTGTCGAGTCGTGGCTCATGGCGAGATCAACTTCGGCGACGACGAAATCACCGGCTGTCACATCCCTGCCGCAATGCTTCGAAATGATCTTCTCAATTACCGTCCTGCCCATTGTCCGGCTCCTTCCCGGCGGCCGCTCTCAGCTGGTCATCCGTTCTGCTTCGTCAGAAGCCCGATGAAATCGCCGATCTTTTCCACGTTCTCCAGATCCTGTTCCGTCTTGATAATCTCGTCGAGACGTTTTTCATCCGGGAAGGCCCTTCCGGCAAGCTGTTTGAACTTCCAGATCAGTTCTTCCCTGGTGAAGGGGTTTTTCGGATGACCCTTTGGATATTCCTCCCTGATGTGGAAGGTTCTGCCGTCTTTTATGGAAATATCGATTTTCACTGTATAACGGAGCGGCCTCGGCAGATTTTCGATCTCCTCGTCGGCAACGACCTCGACCTTTTTCATGAAATCCAGGATCTTCGGATCGCGAAGCTTTTCCTCGGTGAACTGCTCGATAAAGGCATTGCCCTCCAGGATCGTCACGGCACAGACATAGGGGTGGCTCAGTTGCGCGGCGGTCACACTCGTGATTTCCTGGTTCTGGAGAGCGTATTTCTGTGTGATCGAGGTGGTATGGACGGTTATTTTTTCGATGTCATCGGGGGTGACGTCCGGGTGCTCTTTCATGAATTTCTGCAGCCCCCCGATGGTGGTATGCTTGCTGCGGCATGTGGAATAATATTTCAGCCCTATGCCCAAAAGCTCCCAGCGGCTTCCGAGATCTCCGCATATTCTCTCCTTGTCGTAGACGTGGTCGGAGAAACAGTGATAGAAACCGCCGAACTCGTTTTCAAATACGTCTTCTATCCCGGTAAAGCCTTCCTTGGCCAAAAGCCCTCCCAGTATGGCTCCTTCCGACGATCTCGAGGGGACGATCCGTTTCGCCATGGAGTTGAACTGAACCGCCTGGAGCCCGCCGGCCCAATTCCCCGCTATGCCCATTGCGTGCTTCGTCTGCTGGACATCAAGGTTCAGGAACTTGCTGACAGCCGCCGTGGAACCGAAACAGCAGGTGCTGGCGGTGTTGTTGAAGCCCTTGTGAGCAATCTCCATCCCCACCGGTGCCGCAACCCGACAGGATATTTCGTAGGCCAGCGCTGCAGCCGTCAGAAACTCCTTCCCCGTGACAGTCTCCATCATTTCTGCGAAAGAGGTCACACAACCCAGAACACCGGTCCCGACGTGAATGATGCCGTCTGTGTGTGTATCATCGAGTTCAAAGGAATTGATGGAAGAACCGTTGATCATCATGGCGGCAATGACCGAGGACTTGAGGTCCGTTCCCCAGATGGAGGCTTCCTTTCTGTCCGTCCTCTCCATGAGGACTCTCCTGTAGATGTCCATCCACGGTGTGGTGGACCCGAAAAGACCGCACCCGAAGTTGTCCAGCATGACATCTTTGAGATGTGCGATTACATCTTTGGGAATGTCCTCATATCTCAACCCGACAATAAATTCAGACAGCTGTTCGTTAATCGTTTTGGCCATATTTCGTCTTCCCCTTCCCTGTTTTAGTTTTAGACTTTCGGCTCGAAACTCAAAAGCCCTGCGATATCCGCCGCCTTTTCTGTTTCCTGGGCTCTGGCCGTGGCTTTTGCTATTTCCTCACGGCGGCCTGAATCGATGACATCGCCAGTGATGTCATCAAACTTGGCGCGAAGTTCTTTTTCCGTCATGGGGTTCTCCGGGGAACCCTTGGCGTGATCCACCCTGCTTGAATACCGGTTCCCGTTTATGTCCGTGATCTCAACGATCATGGAGCGCGGGTTCGGGTAGACTTTCTGGATCTCGGGGTCCACCTCGGTGGTGATCTTTTGAGCAATTTCACGAACTTTTTCGTCCTTTACCGCATCCTCCGTATAATCCTTCAGGCCAGCGCTCCCCCGGACGATAAGAGATCCGATACCGTACTGGAGGCTCAGCCGCGCATGGAGGATCGAACGATAATCGGGGATATCCGAACCCTGTTTCGCATTTTTGTGGGTCCTTATGGTGATCCTGTCAATGTCTTCCGGCTTGAGGGGATGTTCGCGGAGGATATTCTGCACGGCCTCGATACCGAAATGAACGTAGCGGCAGCTGCAGAAGGGCTTGAAGTAGATCTTCAGGAACTCAAAATCTTTTCCCAGGCCCCGCTCGATTATCTCAAGGTCGTACTCGTCGGCGAAACAATGGCAGAAACCCAGCCTTCCCTCGATGACGCCTTCGGGACCGGTAAAACCCTTTTGGGCGAGTCGCGCGGCAAGGATGCCGTTTTTAGCGGCGTTCCCAGGGTGGAGATGTTTGACGATGGACCCATCTACCTCATACTGGTTGATGCCGGCAGCCATGCTTCCGGCGATTCCGAGGGCGTTTGCCATCTGATCGGGGTCAAGGTTGAGGAGTTTCCCAGCTGCCGTCGCGGTCCCGAAAACCGCCACCGTTCCGGTGGGATGAAAACCCCTGAGATAGTGAGAGGGATTTACTGCAGTGCCTATTCTGAGAGATACCTCATAACCTACGACAATCGCTTCAAGCATCGATCTCCCGTTGCAACCTGCTTCCTCGCCCATGGCCAGGCAGGTCGGGACAATCGACGACCCGGGATGGTAGGTGGCATGCTTCGATCCGTCATCCAGCTCCAGGGCGTGGGCCATCATTCCGTTCGCCAAAGCAGCAGTCGCGGCGCTTCGTTTCATAAGGGGCCCTGCGACGGTAGCCGTTTCTTCTTCCCTGTGGTCGTCGGCTATTTCCCTGGCTATTCGCCCCGTCGTCGAATGGTAGCTTCCGGCAATAATGGCGCCCATGGTGTCGAAAAGGCACTTTTTCGCAAGGTCAGCCACATCATCGGGGAGATCATCATAACGGGCGGAACAGGCAAACTCAGCCAGCTGCTGCGCAAGGGTGCTCACGGAATCTCCTCCTTTTCAGATCCAGGCTTCCACATTTTTCCATCTTCGGTTTCTTCATTCTTCCCAGGGGATCTCCAGGCTGAAAAGCGGCGCATATTGCTGGCAACCATAAACGTCGGTTTCACCAGGACCGCCGCTTGCCGTGTCGCTCAGGAAGTTCGCCTTGATCCCCATGCCCGGGTCAAAGAAGTGGAAATTCTCCACCTTCTCCACGGGAACCCGATAGGCCTTGGCAATGGCTTCCTTTGTTATGGCACCGCTTTCTTTCACCTTGTTGTATACTTCGCGGTCGTCGAATATGATTTCCATTGTGACCGCAAAATACCCGGCGTTCTTGCTCCGGATGGTCCGTGCCAGTTCGCAGATGTTTTTTGTCTTCATCGGATACTCCTCCTGAAGTGATTGATGATGTCTCCATAGGAGACGGAATCCGCTTCCCGCTTTACGGCGATTCCCCACAGCCCGTCAAAAAATTCAGGCGCATAATGGGGTGCTGTCATGCCCTTCAGCTTCTCGATATAGTCGCCGTCGTCCACGGGATTCTCCGGTTCCCCCTTGGCCACGGGGATCGCCTTCTCGAAACGCCGGCCGTCCTTCAGCAGAACCTCCATCCAGGCGCCACGCTCCTCGGGATACTTCGCGTCCATTGCCGGGTCGATCTCGATGGAGACCTTCCCTGCAACCTCCTGAAGCCTGCTGTCGGAAAAAACCTCCTCCGCATAATCCTGAAGCGTCACATTCCCACGCTCCAGCGCCAGCGCCACTGAAAAGGGCATGCTGAACATGGCCTCTTCAAAGCTTCGCGGATGGCGGATCTGTCCCACCTCGGCGTTGCCCAGGCTGTAGGTCTTGATCCGGATGGCTTCCACATCCTCCAATGAACATCTAAGCTCCTCCCGAGCCTCCCGCGCCAGATCGATGGCCGCGTGGCAGTGACGGCACGTCGGGTAGAGCTTGGTATAAGTGTACATGATCTCCCACCGGTTCCCGAGATCTCCCAGGAGGGCTTCCTCGGAATATTCGCCGTCACACATGGCCTTCAGCCACCCGTGGATCCCCTCGTACAGAGTCCGCGGAGACTTCGCTCCCCTGGCCACCAGGTCCGCCGAAAGAACCCCCGCCATAGCTGCCTTTCCAGGCTGAAGCGTCTTGATTCCCGGATGGTCGTGAAGCATCTCCTGGAGTCCCGCACTCTGCAGTCCGCCCATGGATACTGCGTAGGCCGTCTGCTCCGGATCCAGGCCCAGAAGACGGGCGCACCCAGCAGCCGCACCGAGGCTCCCGCAGGTGCCCGTGGAGTGGAACCCCCGCTTCAGGTGAGACGGGTTGATCGCCCGGGCCGACCGGAGCATCACGTCATAGCCGATCACGATCGCCGCAAGAATGTCTTTGAAGGAACTCTCCTCCCGCTCCGCAACGGCCAGGACCGCCGGAATCACCGCCACAGCAGGGTGGGACGTCCCCCATCGGTGACCGTCGTCAAGCTCGATGGCATGTCCCATGATCCCCATCGACGCCGCCGCGTTCATGGCGGGAACCTTGCGGCCCACGCACAGGATCGTGGACTCCTCCTTGCCGCCCAGCTCAAGGACGTATTCGTTCCAGATCTTTCCGAATCCGCCCTCGCGGTATCCCACCGCAACCTCCGACAGAAAATCCGCCAGCACACGGCGCGCCTTTTCCGTCACTTCCCGCGGTATGGATCCGTAGCCCGCTTCGGCGTAATACTCCGTCAGCTTCGTCAGGTACGTCTGCATAAGGCGGCCTCCGGCTATTTGCCTACCGTCTCGAAGGCAAAACGGAAAATCTTGTCATCGAGTGGGTCGTCGAGCTTGAGTAGGTGGTCAATGGTCCAGCGGTAGCATTTGTTCTTCGGATAAAGGGGTTCGTCCGTCAGAAGGGCGACTGAGCCGCCGGAGGAATTCATCTGACCTGGGTAGCTCATATAGAAGAACCGGAACTTGGCGCATTTTGCGACGGAGGTGGCAAGCTCCTCGTCTTTGGAAACCACTTCGATCACTATGGCGAGTTCGTGGGACTGCGTTCTTTCTACAGGTTCGAGGTCTTTCATGATGGCATTCTTGCCATAGACGTGGAAATACAGTTCGTATTGGTCATCCCTCGAAGGCCCGATGATGTCGGATACCTTTTTCCGCGTGTCTTCAAGAATCTTGTCGATGTTTTCAATGGCCCTAGTATCCCTTATCCCCACCAGGTGATAGACCCTTTTCCCAACTTCTCCGGCACCTTCAAGCTTCACCTTATAGCTGCCGTCCGGCGAAGGAATGAACTTGCTCTTTGAAACTCGGGTGATTCTGTCCGTTACGGCCGTATACTCCGATCCATGCATATCCAGGATCCCGCCGGGGACAGCCTGAGTGAAGGAGTCGACACGTTCGTACATGGAATGGGCGGCCACGCTGTGGGGCGTCGCTCGTTGGGCCGGATGCATGGGTTCTATTGTGAAGGAATCATGATAGACTGTCGCGATGATCGATTCCTTGATCATCTGCGGCCAGCACACCAGAGATGCGCATTCGGCGGCCTTGCCCATGTGAAGGCTGATGCCTCTCGGGAACCCCCTAAATATCGGGTAGGCGGCAAGCACGGCATCGTCGCAGGCCCGGCCCGCCATGATGACCTGGGCCCCCTCTTCAAGGGCGTGCATGATCTGCTCCACGCCCATACTGGCCGTTACGTTCGACGTCTCTTCGAGTACCTGCCGTGTCAGGGCGTAGGGGGCTCCCAGGGGTTCGGTGTCACCTTTTTCCATCCTTCGGGCCAGTTCCTCCTTGTCCACCTGGGAATAGATCCTCGCCATCTTGAAGGGCTTCAGGCCGTGCTTTTTTGCAATCTTCCGGATCAGCTCCGCGTAACGATCCACGGCGCTGTCCGTTCCGGTGGTGCTACAGGATCCGACAATCATGGGAGCGTCTTTTTTCAGACTCTCCACAAGCATGACTTCCAGGTCGTGCTCTTCCCACTCGACAGGATTGTGGGGCTTGTCGGCGCCAAGAAAGGTCGGCCCGGCGTCGGCCGTTCCCGCGTCGGCGGCAAAACAGTCGATGTCGCGTTTTGCCCCTTCATAAAATGACCCCTTCTCGATGATGTTGTCACCAAGGTTCCCTGTGGATACCAGCAAAGAAAGTTTTTCCATGTCCGTATCCTCCTCGCTTTCCATACATTGACGCAAAACAAAAGGAGTTTTCTCTCCTTCTTTTGCGGAAATCCATATCCGTTTCTATGCTGTTTTAATAATACAACGCAGAATGCTTCCTGTCAATTCTTTCTTCGAATTGCTTCTTCGAATTGCCTCTTCCATTGCCTCTTCCATTGCGCGGCTTCGATCAGTCTTACAAGAAAACCGAATACTCGTATCACCGTCTGCTTCCCGTGACGCGCCATCTTCGCAGGTCGCTCTTCCAGTTTCGGGTGCTTCATCCTCTCACGCACGGCGATGAAGCGGATTTCGGGGTAAGGAACGGAAAGCCGAAGGGGAGGAGGAGACGTTCTCGGTGCGTCTCTCCTTCCCTTGATACTCGTTCACAAGGTTGATCGCGGAGACGAGCGCTCCGTCGGAGCGGAGTTGCTTGAGATCGTCGCCGCATCGAAACCGAGGGTGTTCGGCAACACCGCCGAGAGCACGTGGTCGGCATTGGAGTACTCTCTGTCGTTTCGCACTCCTGTTTCGTCCGCGGCGGCGCACCCCGATGCGTGGAAGAGTTCCGCCAGAAGAATCCCTCCCGGCTTGGGAGTAAGATCCTTCTGTTCGGGGGCGGATTTTAACGGGGGCGGATCCAAAGGAACGGGGCGATCCTCTGTGGCATAATACGGCCGCATCTCTGGTGGAGTTTGTTCGACTGAACCGACTTTACACCCGTCTTCACGACGGGAGCGGAGGGGTTTTTGTATTATCGCCTTTTTCTCGTATCTCCCCCGCTCCGCTTTTCTTTTCCGTTAATGACGTTATCTTCGGGGTAATTCCGCTTTCGAAGAACAGTTTGGCTTCCTGTTTCCTCGGTCGCGGTGATCTTTTGCAAGTCATTCTCGCCGTCTCGGATTCGAAAACTCCGCCCTGAAGGTGGAAGGTGTGAATCACCCCGATTAACTCGTTGCAATGGATCAGACGGAGATGCTAGATAAAACCTGTGGAACGAGGGTTTAGCATGGCATAGTTTCAAAGAAGCTAAAGAGCTCGCCCAAAACAGCAAAAGGACAAACTCTCCTGACGCACTTTTCCGGATTCCTTTTTACTGGTTTTCAAAAGGACATGCACTTCCATTTAAAAGCGCAGATGATATGCTATGTATGGGGTTTTTGTCATCTGTGGTTTCTGGAAACATTTCAGTAGACAGGGTATGATATTTCCTTGTACGATCCCGCCCTTATCGGCGATCTGACCGACAGGAGGTCCCGATCTTGACCCAGCAGGAGACATATCCGAATACCGTTATTGAAATTCTCAGAAACCTCTATCTTTCAAATTCACCACTACATTCCACAGATCTCAGGGAGGCCTTGAGAAGGGCAGGCATCGAACTGGATTCGCGCACTATACGCTATCACATGTCCAATCTCGAGGAAGAAGGCATTGTTTATCGCTTGGGGAAAAAAGGCGTGGTTCTTACCAAAAAGGGGATCGAGGAAGCCAAGACGCTTCTAGTCTTTGACAGGATCGGGCTTGCGTCTTTGGAAACCCAGAAAATGCTCCTCGAATGCGATTTCGATGTGGAGCGGTGCATGGGAAAACTTATCGTGAATGTTATCACCTGTCCCAGGGACAAGCTCATCGAGGCCCTTGAATGCCTCAATGAGGTTTCCGACTCTTCCGTCATCGTCTCGCCTTTGATTGGCCTCTTCGACGAAGACCAGAAGGTCTGGAACATGCGGATCGACCCAGGGAAGGTGGGCATCGCTGCCGTTTCATCGACCAACTACGAATCCATTTTCCGGCGCAGGGGCGTTCCCCTGGAAACTGCATCGACTGGGCTGTACAGACTGGGTGACGACGCGCCAAAGGGGTTTATCGAAATAATATGCCACTCGGGGACTACCATCAGCCCGGGACAACTCCTCTGCCAGGGACGCTACACCCAGGTTTCGAAATATCTTGAAACAGGGTCAGGATATGTCACGGCGAGCCTCAAGACATTTCCGTCGTTTTATTGCGATCAGGCAATGGACATCGCCGGGAGTCTGGGAGAGAGGCATTTCAATTCCATTTTTGAAACGGGCTGCACAATGCCCGAAAACTATCGCATGAGCATTCAGGACAGGAACAAGGGATACCTGCTCGTGTACGGTGGGGCAAATTATTTCGCTCCGTTGATCGAAAGGGGCATTAGCGGGGAAATCCACATCACGGGAGCTCTCTTCCAGATGGAAGACATGATGACGCCTCAAAAAACCCTGGAAGCCCTTCGAAAGGGAGAATCCGTCTATCACCGATTTTAGGAACTGGTCGTCACCATGTCTTTTGTACGTGAAGGGCGACCGAGATCGGCCGGATCCATTGCTTCTTCCGCTCCGGCCGACTTCTCATCCAGTCGGGGATCCGGCGCCGGAGAAGTCTTCCCGCTGGTTGGCTCCGATGCCGGCAGCTGTTTCGCGGCAGGCTGGTCGACAGGCTCCCCGGCAGGCGCAACCAGAGCGGGCGGTCCTTCGTCAACCGGTTCAGGTCCTTTTTCTGGCATCATGACCGTTCTCGCGATCGATCCCGCTGCCATGGCGGGGGCGGCGGCAAAAAGAAGCTTCTTGCCTTTCGTCACCGTCTTTTCTCCTGTTCGCTACGCAGGTTTCAAAGGTTTCACAAAAGCCGTCTCGCGTTGTTGACGGCCCGAATCATAAAGCCGACGATCAGGGCTTCACCGGCAAGGAAGACGCCCCAGTGAAACGATTCCGGAACGTAACGGCCGGACGCTTCCCTAAAGCCTGCGTCGCCCCCGGAAAGGCCGGAGGCAACCAGCATCGCCGCAAAATCATAAATGAAAGCCGTGAAGACCAGCAAAGCGCCCCCGAAAAGCATTACCGCTCCCAGACGATCGATCCTCGGGGCATACCCTTTCTCTTCACAGGAGACCAGGATGAGCGCCATGACGATCATCGTCACTGAGCAGAGGATCGGCGCAAGAACCGGCCCCACCCAGGTGACGGGGATCAAAAACAGCACGTCCCAGGTCAAAAGCGATGGAGGCCATCCGGTGAAGCCTTTCAATCCGATGTAGTAGACGATATCCCATACTCCGAAGGTGAAAAGAAAGTACAGGAAGCGGTCAAGGCGGCGGCGCCCCGCAAGAAACGCCACGATCGCCAGCATGACCAGGGTGGCCGCCTCACGCAAAAGCTCCGCCTTCAGGATTTCTCTCGGGGTTTCGGCGAGGGGGAAACCGAAATTCCCGGGATACCATAACTCCCGGGCGTACACGACGACGACGGCCTCCAGGATGCCCATGGCCATCCCGAAGACGAGCAACAGCGCAAAAACCCCGAAAACGTTCCTGGATACCGATCCCACTCCGCCCGTGATTCGCACGATGGGCCTGTCCATAGAATTCCTCCCTGTGTTCAGGGTTCCCTCTTCAGGGACGCCGCCCTGCTTTCGGCTCCCCCGGCATCCTCCGATGCCTTACCTGAAATCGTCTCTGGCGGGACAGAAAGCGTCAATGACCCGGCAAAAAGTGATTCCCCTGGCTTCGTGAGTCTCCCCTCCCCGCAGGACGAGAACGGATCCGGGGCCACCTCCTTCGCCGTCATTTGGTTCATATCGGTCTTCAATATCACTTGTCTCCCCCCTCGGAAAGAATCGATCCCATGCGGCAACCAGCTGATCGATCTCGATATATCCCTCCACAACATGTGCAAACTCCCCAAGGGAGTGGCCGAAACCGACCGTGGGAACCCCTGCCTCGCCGGCATTGTAGCTTCCGTTCGTACAGAAGGAATAATGGGACACTCCCTGTGAAAGCCCCGCCGACCCGGGACAGGGAAGGGCCTTCTGCACGAAGGGGTGCCCCCCGGAGACCCAGCCGGGTGCAAACCGTTCGGCTTTGATGACTTCTCCCGTATAGCATTTGGCGCTGTCCACGGCGAGAAACACTTCAGCTTTCAGTCTGGGCTCGAAGGCCGTCACGCCCCTGATAATGAGCTTGATCTGTTTCAGGACACCTTCTTTCGTCCCGTTCACGAGGAGCCTTCGGCCGAAGGTCACCCTGCACCGGTCTGGAATCACGCTGGCACCAGGATACGGCGAGGATATTATGTCCGTCACCTTGAGGATGCCTTCGCCCAGAAGTGGGTGCCAGTGGGGAATGAATTCCTTCTCGACGCTCGTCAGAAGGGACATCATTGTCTTCATGAGCAGAGGGGTCTACGCTTTTGACTATTTCAGCTTTTCCTCTAGCCTCTTGAGCCTTTCCCCCAGATCCTTGCCCCTTTCCATCATGTTCTCGAACCTATAGCAGGCTCAGTTTACGCCCGATCCGGTCATCCCGTAAAGCGCAATGCCCCGATCTCTTTGAGCTCAGCGCCGCTGAAACGCCAGTGGCCGATGGGGAGACCCTCCTGACCAGGAAAGTACTGCCTCTGGTTTCCCCCCGTCTTCACCATTTCCCCCTCCTATGGTACGCGGAAATTACCTATGTTACATGCAGTTTCCGCATGAAATTCATGGTTGCGGCGCGGATGTCGGAAGCCCCGGCGACGGCGCCGATGACGGCCACGCCCGAAGCACCGGTCCGCAGGATTTCCGGCACACCTTCAACGGTGATGCCACCGATGGCTACGCAGGGGAGTGACACGGCCTGAACGACTTCCCGAAGGCCTTCAGGCCCGATGACACGGGTGCCCTTTTTGCTCCGTGTCGGGAAGACGGCCCCCACGCCCAGGTAATCGGCGCCGGTTTTTTCCGCTTCGACGGCTGCCTCGGGTGTCCGCGCCGTGGCCCCGATGATGAAATCTTTCGGAGCAAGGCGCCGCACCACGGCCACGGACAGATCCTCCGCCCCAAGGTGGACACCGTCGGCTCCGGCGGCCAGGGCGATGTCAAGACGATCGTTGACGATGAAAAGCGCACCGTGAAGACGACAAAGCTTCCGGAATTCCAGCGCCTCTTCATACAGGTCTCGTGAGGATGCCTCCTTGTGGCGGAGCTGGATCGCCCCGGCCCCGCCTTCCAGGGCCAGCCGGGCCTGCTCTGCCATGGGTCGGCCATATCCCTGGGCGGGATCCGGAATAACGTACAGCCTCAGTCTGTCGGCAAGGGTCCTCATGGCAAAACCTCCAGAGGGAACGGGCCCTCCACACGTTCTTTCATGCCGCTGGAAAGCTTTTCAGGCTCCAGGGCGGCAAGGGCGTCGACAAAGGCGTTTCTCCAGGAAGCCGGCCCTGCAGCGCCGGGTGCCCGCTCAGCCGCCATCCGGAAGGCCAGAAGGGCCGCGGTGGCGGCCGAAAGGGGGTCTGTCACGGCCATGCAGGCCGCCATGACGCTCCCAAGGGCACAGCCGCTTGCCGGAACTTGCGGAAGCAACCCCGCCCCTCCCCGGACTTTCCAAAGCGACCCGCCACAGGCTATTTTGTCGACCTTTCCTGTCGCAACGGCCACAACGGGTGCCGTTTCGCTTTTCGTTATCTCTTTCAGGGCCTTTTCCACCCCGTGGGCTCGGGAACTCTCCACGCCTTTCATGGAACCCGATCCGCCGCCGAGGCGTGCCATTTCAGCCGCGTTTCCCTTAACGGCTGTGACTCGGCCACCTTCCAGGAGTGAATTGATCCAGCCCGTCCGGAAGGGGGTGAGACCGTACCCCACGGCATCCAGCAGACAGGGCTTCCCCTTCCGCAATCCGCCTAAAGCTTCAATGAAAGCCTCCTGAGAGGTCCCCCCGGGCGTTCCCGTGTTCAAAAGGAGAGCATCCGCCCCGGACGCGATCACCCGGGCTTCCCCGGGGTGGGACGACATGACCACAGCGGCGCCCGCGGCGGCGGTCACCTCGGCCTGAAAGGATGCGGCCACTGTATTGGTAAGCTGATAGACCAACGGACGTTTTTTTCTGATACTCTCCCAGACTTTTCCCGGATCGGCCGGGCGGATCATCAGTGTCCCTCCAGCCAGGGCATCGAAACGGCGTGTCCGACGGGGCCGGGACCTTTGCCCGGCCTGAAACCCCGCTGCAAGGCCGCCTGCAAATAGGCAAGGCCTCTTTCAACGGCCTCGTGGACATCACACCCGGCGGCCAGCTCCGCCGCTATGGCGGCGCTCAGGGTGCACCCCGTTCCGTGGGTGTCGAGCGTCTCGATCCGCTTATGCCGGAAGACCCGGACTTGACCGTCATGGAAGAGATCCGTCACTTCTTCGCCGCTTCCGTGGCCGCCCTTGATCAAGACCGACCGGGCACCCATTTCCAGGATCCTTTCCGCCGCCGCTTTCATCGCCTCAAGGCTTTCGACGGGGAAGCCCACGAGCCGCTGTGCCTCGGGCAGGTTTGGCGTCACCAGCCCCGCCAGGGGGATGAGGCTTTCTTTCATTGTTTCCTCCGCCTTTTCAGCCAGAAGCCCGTCTCGATAATGGCGCTTTCGGCGAGCATGCCCGTTTTGGCCGCCCCGACGGGAAAATCCGACAGGACGGCTTCCATCTGGCGCCTCACGCTCTCGGGCGACGCCGTCTCCACGTGATGTACGCCCCGGCTGTTCTGGGCCGTGAGGGCCGTTATAGCGCTGGTTCCGAAAATCCCAAGCGCCGCAAAGGTCTTGAGATCCGCCTGGATCCCGGCTCCGCCTCCCGAATCGCTTCCGGCCACCGTCATGGCGATCCCCCGGTACATGGACTCCCTGGGAGAATTCTTTTTCGTCATTTCTCATCTTCCTTCCTGAACCCTGTCCGTTTCAAAAGGGTAAGCACCGCCAGGCCGATAAGGGCACCGGGCACACTGCTGGCCAAAAAGGCCGGCATCAAGACGCCGAAGCCCACGGCGGAATTCATCGACGGCGCGATGATGACCGCCGAGAGCCAGGCACCGAGGACTCCCGTCCCCACCGGTTCCGCCAGGGCGGCGATATCCTTTTTGAAGACCTTCCACGCGAGACCCACGGCAAGGGCGCCCGGAATGCTTCCCGGAAAGGCAAAGAGCGTGCCCGTGCCGATCATGTTCCGGACCGCCGATGCGGCGAAGGCGGCGCCGGCGGCCCACCATGGGCCCAGCAGCACCCCTGCCACGACGTTGACGGCGTGCTGGACGGGAAAACATTTCGTGGGGCCCACGGGAACTGAAAACCCCGAAAGAAGAACGGC
>LDZT01004654.1_pt1 | contig 27004 bp, 24 predicted proteins | sample 615521 | NCBI WGS metagenome assembly LDZT01 (sample SAMN03408292, study PRJNA278302) | terrestrial metagenome | isolation source: oil reservoir sample SB1 | place: USA: Alaska, North Slope, Schrader Bluff formation | collected 2011-09 | reverse complement strand
TCCAGGGCCGGTCCGGACGAACGTCACATTTCGGTGGAGCACACCCTCGATGAAGAGCGGGGCGGTCACCTGCCGGACGGTGCCGCCGGGTGCAAAGACCGCCTCCGGTGCGAGGAGGGCCTTAACCGATCCCCCGTCCGGGCAGAAGTGCCCCGGAAGGTCGATGTGTGTCCCGGCGTGGCTTGATACGGCGATCAGGCTCTTGTTCTCCGCGTCTCCCCCTTCAATCGATTTTGTGGGGGTTATCGTGAGCGGTTCCGTTCCGGGATAGAGATGAAGGTTCTCCACGATCTCCTCCACCCCCGGCCGGCCGGAAAACCGGTCCGGGTCGCCGGGCCGGATCCTCGCCACGAACCGGACATTGGTCTCGTGAGCCGCTTCCCAGTCGTTCGGGGCGTCGCCGACGAAGAGGGCTTCCTCCGGCGAGGCGCCGGTCTCAGCGAGGATCTCCCTGATGCACTCCGCCTTCGTCTTCGGCGAACCGTAGATCCGGACGAAGTACTTCGTAAGGTCCCGGCGGCGGGCGATCTCATGCATCTCGCCCTCGGGAGTCGCGGAGACGATGTAAAGCGGGAGTCGCCGGGAGCAGTCTCTGAGGAGTTCCTCCGCTCCCTCAACATATGGCACGGTGAGCATCGCGTCAAAGATCAGCCCGATTCGTAGATATGCCGGAATTTGTCGTACCGGGACATCCCGCCGTTCTCCAGGTGGAATTCGATGATCTCGTCGAGGTGCTCGGGGGCGAAGGAGAAGACCTTTCGGAACGCTACGGTCTTTAAGGGGATGGATTCGACGATGACGCCGTCGAAGTCGAGGATGAGCAGGCAAGTATATAGGTCTTTCATTGGATCCGGACTGGTTTTCATTCATCTATCTATGTTGTGGCTCTCAAATATTCCTAACATGCGAGACGGGCATCAGGTTGCACACAAGAGAAAGTATCCCCCAATGGTTGATTTCGTGCTGAGGATAGAGTTTCCAGAGAACTTAACCTGATTTCTCACTCAGTCTCAGGGTCAGCGCATCCTCTAAGGAACGACATAGTGGAATAGACGGTTTCCACCCGGAGGTGGTCGTGATCCGGGTATTGTCGCTCTTCTGTGTTGGAACAGGCTCAGCACCTGGATCTTCGGAGGTTTCAACCGGATAGGTTCTCCCCGCAATCGTTTCGATACATGTGAGAATCTCACGGATCGAGGTGGCCCGTCCCGATCCGATATTGACAGCCTTCCCTGTATAGAACTCCTCGAAGCGTGCGTGAGAGAGTATCTGCCAATATCCAGAGACGGCATCGCGGACGTCGATAAAATCCCGTCGAGAATCAATATTGCCAAGGTGCAATCTTCCCTGGAAGCCTGCTTCAATCTCAAGCACCAGTCCAACGATCCGACCACACACAAATGACGCCGGTTGACCGGGGCCTATGAGGTTGAAAGGTCGGACGACGGCAACATTGAGCTTGTGCACGGACGCGTAGCTCCGCGCGAGGAGATCTTCGGCTACTTTACTGATACCATACGCGCCAACCGGCCTGAGCGGTGCATCCTCCGCGATAGGGTCTGAGCCGGCATAGCCGTACTCTGCCGACGAGCCTACCACCAGTACCCTGCAGTCAGGTCTCTCCTGAACCACCGCGTCAAGGAGGTTCTGGGTTCCGAGGACGTTGATACGCAAGAGGTCATGGAGTGTCCCACGGTTGATCCCGGCAAGGTGGAGGACAGCATCCGGCGAGACCGACCGTATCAGCGCTCTCGTTTCGTCGCGGTTGCAGAGATCTCCCTGAATGTATCTACAGCCATTACGGTCGCTTGGCACATGCGTCTTATAGAGCCCGAATATCTCCAGATCTGACCCTGGTAGGGCCAGAAGATAGTCGACCATATAGTGCCCCGTAAAACCCGAGGCACCGGTTACAAGAATCTTCATTCCAGGAATTTACCCGGGTTTTTTTCAAACTCTTCGATAGCCCGCTCGTAATCATCAGGTCTGCCGACATCAAGCCAGTAGCCGTCGTGCGGGTAACTGTAGACTGCTTCGTTGCGGCCTGTCAATGCATACATCAGGTCATCAAAACCAAAGGGAGTACTCTTCGGCACGGACTGCAAAACCTCCTTTTGAAGGATATATATCCCCATGCTTACGTCGAAATGGTAGACCGGTTTTTCCCGAAAGCCACAGATTTTATTCTGGTCGTCGCGCTCAAGCACCCCGAAATCGATCCGTGCATCCCGTTGGTAGGTGGCGATGGTGGCAAGAGCGTTGTGCTCCCGGTGATAGTCGAGGAGTTTCCAGTAGTTGAGATCGGTTAGAATGTCTCCATTCATCACCAGAAATGTATCGTCAAGGTCGTGGACCAGGTGGAGCGGGCCGATGGTACCGAGCGGTTCACTCTCATGACTGAAGCGGACAGGGGCATCAAGATGATTGCGTCCCTGCAGATACGCATGGATGAGTTCTCCGAGGTAGCCCGTGCTAATAATAATGTCGTCGAAACCGCATTTTGCGAGCTGGCGGAGGATCACTTCGAGGATCGGGTAGTCGCCGATGGGCATCAAGGGCTTTGGGAGGACGGTCGTATAGGGGTGAAGGCGCCGTCCCTTTCCCCCTGCAAGAATAATTGCCTGCATTTTGGCTCGCTCCTATATCGTGTAGACTCCCGGTTTGTACACATCGATCTGCTCCCGCATCCACGCGATCGCCCTGTCGAGCCCCGCTTCGAGCGTCACTGACGGACTCCAGCCAAGTGTGTCCCGGGCGAGAGAGTTGTCGCAGATGAGCTTCATCACTTCGCTCTTCTCCGGACGGATCCGATGTTCCTCGCAGACAATCCTTGCCTCCGGGTTGATCTTCCCGAGGATGATCTCGGCAAGCTCGCCTATCGTGACCCCACTTCCCCGGCCAGCGTTGATCGTCCGGCCGATTGCTTGCTCGCACTCCGCCATGCGGATGAAGGCCTGTACCGTGTCGCTGACGAAGGTGAGGTCCCTGACCGGCGTGAGCGATCCCAGACGAACCGTATCCGACGTCAATGCCTGCGTGATGATGGTCGGGATAACAGCTCTGGTCGACTGCCTGGGGCCGAACGTATTGAAGGGACGCAATGTCGCTACCGGTAGCCCGAAAGAGCAGTAATACGACTCGGCGATCTTATCGCCGCCGATTTTGCTGGCCGAATAGGGAGATTGACCCTGCAGGGGATGTTTCTCATCGATAGGGGTATACTGCGCCGTCCCGTAGACTTCGCTCGTCGAGGTGTGCACGACCCGTTCGACACCGGCCCGACGGCACGCCTCCATGACGTTCAGGGTCCCCTTCACATTGGTGTTGATGTACGACTCCGGAGCGAGGTACGAATACGGGATGCCGATAAGGGCGGCCAGATGGAATACGATCTCCTTTCCCAGAACGGCCTGCTGTACGGCAAACCCGTCGGTGATATCCCCCAGCAGTACAGTCAAGCTTGTATCATCAGCCTTGTAGCGCCCTTCGAGCATTCCCCAGTCGTTTCGCGCGTTGTAATGAACAAAAGCCGTTACGTCTGCTCCGCGGCGGATCAGTTCATCGACGAGATGGCTTCCGATAAAGCCACCCGCTCCGGTTACCAGTACCTGTTTCCCCTGCCACTTCATGCTCGGCTCCGGTATCAGTTTGGGTGAGCATTGTATAATCGTGTTCTGCTTTAGCCATGTGAACCTGCCAATCAGCCGCTTCAACAACCGTTTTTCTCGCATGCGCGCCGAGTGCATCCCGGAGTTTCGGTGCATTGGCGAGCCGTGTTATGTTCTCTGCAAGAGCCTCCGGGTTTTGCGGCGGGATCAGGACTCCGTTCTTGCCGTCGGTTATCCACTCTGGAATACCGCCGACAGCCGTGGCGATGCAGGGTAAGCCCGATGCCATCGCCTCGATAAGCGAAACCGGCGTTCCATCCGAGACAGACGTCGTGACGAAGATATCAGCCGCGCGGTAGTCCTGCGGGACATCCGCGTACGCGGTCTTCTCCCTGAATGTCACCACCCCCTCAATTCCAAGAGAGTCCACGAGCCCCTGCATTCTTCCTCGTTCCGGCCCCTCGCCCTTCAGGACGAGTCGCAGATTTTTTTCCTTCCAGTACGCGATAGCAAATCCCCTGATGAGCGTTTCCAGGTCATAGACCGGGTAAAAGCCCCTGTTCGAAAAGAGGATGATCTCTTCGGTCTTGCGTCCGGGATTCGATGCCGGTGCAAACAGATTGGTATCGATTCCAAACGGCATATAGGTGATCTTCTCTGAAGGAATCCCGAAGTCGTTGATGATATGATGCTGGATGTCACGCGACACTGCATAAATCAGATCGGCATAGTTCAGGACATGTCGGGTGAACATACGGATTAACCGACTTCTTTTGGGGAGGATGAGTATGTCGTCGCCCCACGCCGAAACGATGGCAGGTCTTACCGCTAAGAATGGCAGGTGAAAACCATACTTTGCAATAAAGTGTGCGTGGATGATATCGGGCTTGATCTGGCGGATCAACTGCAGAATCCGGAAGTGTATCGGCCAGAATGACAGATAGAAATTCCGCGTCGATGACCCGACCACATGTTCCGTGACACCTTCGATGGTGATGCCCATTGGATCGTAGGTGATCAAGTGAACTTCGTGGTGGCGCGCGAAATATTCGATCCAACGTTGTGTGTGGATACTCCGGCCATCGGCGATGAAGCAGATTTTCACAAACGGCTCTCCCAGATTATAGATAACTTTGATGAGTTATTGGAAGATTAGCAGTAATAAAATTATGGACTACCTGGAGGGGCAAAAATGAGGAAAGGATCTGATATTCAGGTTTCATCCCGCTCCGATTGTTATTCAGGACACTCTGCCAGTGCGATAAACGGGACGCCGTTAAGGCCTTTAAAGAATATGGGTAGAGCCGTAGATGCCAGAGCCTTCGATAAGGATTGTCACCGGAGAACACGCCATCGAGGATTGTTCTATTCCAACCCGTCTGAAGGACAGCATCCCAGGTCGGGTGCTGATCGAGGATGACTGCTGGATTGGGGCGAACACCATGATCGTGAGTGAGGTAGGCACCGGCAGCGTGATCGGCGCAAACAGCGTGGTGACCCGAGACATCCACGTGTATATGGTCGCTGCAGATACACCCGTTCGGGTAATCCAGGATCGAGGCGATCTAAGCAAGCCGAAATAAACCCAATCTTTTTCTGTGGCATAGAAGGTCAGATGAAGTACCCACTATCATCTTTCACATGGCTGAATGATCAGAGGTATGCTGTATATCATCCTGCTAAGATCAACCCTTGATAAGAGGATTCAGCATGAAATCATCCGATCAGTCATTTGAGGTAACCTTTTTGAACCCCAACCCAGTTAATCCAGAGGTTGTCCCAAAACGCCTCTGCCGGGAGGGGGTGTCCCCCCCTGTCCCTCCACGCGTAAGAGCACTCTGAACCGTGTGGATCTCTTTAATCGCTGGATACTTTTAGGACGACTTCTCAGGTCCTCCACACAAACAGTATGGAAACGCCGTAGCAGATTAATAGCGGGCCACTCTTTCCTTAGATTCGCATTTCGCCTAGTTGAGCCTCTAAAAGAGTCATCTCATGCTTAGATTCATAGTATGACCCGTGATCTCAATTACTCTCAGCTTTTTACAAGTATCGTCGGATAAAATCCAAACCCATATTTTTATATCAGCATCACCAACTAAATTGGTGATGGATACGCCAGAGAAAAGCATCGACGTGCTCATTTTTTGCGGTGGGCGAGGTACCCGTCTCTCCGAAAAAACCCGGGAAATGCCAAAGCCACTTGTCGAGCTCGGAGATTACCCGATCCTCTGGCATATTATGAAGATATACTCTCACTATAACTTCAACCGTTTCATTCTCACGCTGGGTTATAAAGGGGAGATGATTTCGGACTATTTCCTTCATCAGCACCCCTTGATGCAGAACTTCTCCGTCAGACTCGGAAGCCCTCAACCTCCTGCACCGCAGGAGAACTGGGAACTCTGTTTCGTACAGACAGGCTCGGAATCAAAGACCGCCCGCAGGCTGCGTTTATGTAAGGATCACCTCACTTCTCAGAGGTTTATGGCCACCTACGGAGACGGTGTCGCCGACATCGATCTCGACAAGCTGCTCGCGCGTCACCGATACCTACATGAAGAGCACGGCATCATTGCCACGATCACTGTTACTCGCCCATACTCCAAGTATGGAATCGTTCAGCTGGACGGTGACACTGTCGTGAGTTTCAGTGAAAAGCCACTGATGAATGAGTATGTCAACGTGGGGTTCATGGTGCTCGAACGTGAAGTCTTTGAATATATTCACCCCGACGAAGATGTTATGTTTGAAGATACGCTCCAGACAGTGGCCGAGGCAGGAAAACTCGGATACTACATCCATGATGGCTTCTGGCACGCAATGGATACCTACAAGGATTACGAAGATCTCAACAAAATGTGGAAGGAGAGTCCTCGATGGAAGATCTGGAACGATTGAAGTTCTGGAACGGTAGGCGGGTGCTGGTGACCGGCGCGACGGGAGTAGTCGGGCTTAACATGGTCAACCGGCTCGTAGAGTACGAAGCAGAAGTTGTTGCACTGGTTCGCGACTGGGTGCCGAGAACCCGTACCCTAGGAAAGTGGCTGGATGGGGAATCCTCCGTTGTCCTTGTCAGAGGGAACCTTGAGAATTACAACCTGATTATGCGGACACTTGCCGAGTACGAAACCGAGTGCGTCTTCCATCTTGGGGCTCAGACAATAGTCGGGGTCGGGAACCGCTCTCCGCTCACCACGTTCAAGGCGAACATCGAAGGGACGTGGAACCTCCTGGAAGCCGTGCGTGTGCTGAACGGATACGCAAACGGCCTGAAGGCAATCTGTGTAGCCTCATCGGACAAGGCGTATGGCAGCAGCAAAGAACTCCCGTACCACGAGGACATGCCACTTCATGGAGAGCATCCGTATGATGTCTCCAAGAGTTGCACCGATCTTATTGCACAGTGCTACGGTAGGACCTATGGACTCCCTGTCTCCATCGCCCGGATGGGCAACATCTACGGGCCAGGAGATTTAAACTTCAACCGGATTATCCCCGGTACGATTCGGAGCATCCTGGAGCGCCAGACACCAGAGATCAGGAGCGACGGAACGCCGGTTCGTGAGTATTTCTATGTAGAGGATGCGGTTAACGCCTACCTGACCATGGCGGAGAAGACGATCGCGAACAGTATTGCTGCAGGTGAAGCCTTCAACTTCAGCAGTGGAGAGAGATATTCGGTTCTGGAGGTCGTCCGGACTATCATTGAGACGATGGGCTCAGGACTTGAGTCAAATGTCTTGGGTACGAGCAGGCATGAGATTCAGGATCAGTACCTCTCGACTGCAAAGGCTGAGCGGGTGATGGGATGGCGTCCGCGATACTCTCTCAAGGCAGGCCTTGAACCAACAATTGCGTGGTACAGGAAGGTGTTATCATGATAGATGGTGTATCTATAATTCCTCTGAAGACATTTCTGGATGAACGCGGAATCGTGCGCCACATGATGCGGAGCACTGATCCGCACTTTTCACAATTTGGCGAGATCTACTTCTCAGAGATCTTCCCCGGTGCGATCAAGGGCTGGCATGTGCACCGCAAGATGGAGCTGAACTACGCGGTCGTCTCCGGGAATATTAAACTGGTGCTGTATGATGCCAGGGAAGGCTCCCCTACACACAGAGAACTGCAGGAGATCTTCATGGGCGAAGATAACTACGTTCTGGTGAAGATCCCCCAGCACGTAGTGAACGGGTTCAAAGCGGTAGGAGATGAGAAGGCGATCGTTGCCAATTGTGCTACAATCCCCCATGATCCAGCAGAGATCGAGCGAATCGATCCGTTCGATCCTACAATCGGCTACGATTGGGGCATCAGACATGGATGATATGAAGACCGTTCTGATTACAGGAGCAACAGGGCTCGTCGGTTGTCGTGCTTATGAGTACCTTCATGCCAAGACACCGTGGAATATTGTCGGGACAAGCCGTAGCAGTGGTACCTGTGTAGATCTCGCTGCCGATCTCACCGACATATCCGCCGTCGAAGAGCTCAGTTCTTTATGTAGACCCGATGCCATAATCCATACCGCTGCCATCTCGCGAACTGATGCATGCGAAAAGAACAGGGAGCTCTGCTATGCGACGAATGTTGCAACGACTCGGAACCTCGTAGAAGTATTTCCAGAAACGAGATTCGTGTATTTCTCCACCTATGCCGTTTATGATACTCCTGAAGGCGGATGCAGGGAGGAGTGCGAAACCCGGGCAGCAAACTACTATATTCAGACAAAACTTCTAGGTGAAGACTGTGTTCAGCATCTCAGCAATGCAGTCATTCTGCGTCCTTCGGTTATATTCGGCTTCCTGGACCACAAACAAGCGAGTAAGAACTATGTCATGCAGCTCCTTGACAACATCCGACAGGGAAAGGTAACTCGCTCACCTCGCGAACAGTACTTTAACCCGGTTTGGGTTGATGTGGTTGTGGAGATTCTCCGCCGAATTCTCGATGCCGATGTCAGCGGGATATACAACGTTGGATCCAACGAGAGCATCAGTAAGTACGCATTCAACCGGCTAATTATGGATCGCTTCGAGCTTGACCCGAACTTCCTCGAAGGAATAGATTCAGTATCCCTCGATGTCAAGAGGCCCTCGATGGGAACAATCTCATCGTCCAAAGTTCAGGAAGAGTTAGGGTACCGGGTCCCGCCGCTCACCGAGATGGTAAACGCTCTTTATGCAACATCGGCAGGCAACGTTGCTCGCTACCTCGCCCCAAGAGTAACATGACGGAACAGAGCCCCAGCGTATCTATCTGTATCCCCACGTTTAACCGATCGGGTATGGTCGAACGCGCCATCGAGAGTGCGCTCAGTCAGACATATCACGACCTTGAGGTCATCGTCGTAGACAACGCCTCTGATGATAACACTGAGGACGTCGTGGCATCTTATGCCGATCCCCGATTAAAATTTTTTAAAAATCCAAAAAATTTGGGGCTCTTTGGAAACTTCAACCGGTGTATTGAACTCTCGAGAGGAGATCTGATACATATCCTTCACTCCGACGATTATATCGACCCTCACTTTACGGAAACATGCGTTCGATTCTTCAAAGAACATCCAAACGTCTCCCTCACATTCACTTCAGCCGAGATGCACACCCCATCTCAAACGCGAGCGATACGCTATGCGGATAGGGATATTGTTATGCCCGCACCGGGGGGGTTTCGGAAGATCCTACGTGAAAGATGCTTCATCACCTGCCCATCTGTGATGATGCGAAGGAGCGTCTATGAGGGAGTAGGGAAGTACTCACTTGAGTATCCGTACTCCTCGGACTACTATCAATGGCTGAAGATTTCGCGATTATACGATATTGCCTATGTGCATGGAGCAACCGTGCACTACCGACAGGGCGAGCACTCTGAGTCGTATCGCTTACTCTTCGCAAGTCCGCTGGGATATCTCGACACGCTGAAGATCTATGTACAACTCGCACAAGACCTTGCTGGCGAGTTTCCTGAGTATATCGATGAATACAACGCCGCAGTTACCCGTTTCACCCGCGACTGCCTCTTTGCCGGCATCACGCGGGCAGAAAGTATGAAGGGGTTCCACCCGGGCGTTCTCGTCGGGATTGCACTGAGTTCGTGGGGGTTAATTGCACCAAAGTCCATCAAAACATCTCTGAAAAAAGCAGGCAACCTCTTGACAATCCTTGGAGTGGGTGTGATTATGCACATACCTCTCTTGCGTGGGGTAGCAACGAAAATACTCGCGTCGCGGACGGAGGTTTATTGAACGTGACGGATCAGAGTCGGGGAAACAAAGCAGTTAAGACCGTAATCTTACTGGAACGGTCGCAGGACGTTTCCGGCGCATTATCCAGGTCCAACATCGTAACGAGTGAGGTGCGATACATTGCACTCCGTCCTGAAGTATCCCTGGCCCTTGATCTAGCAGGGATTGAACACGGTGTACCTGCTGATTACACCGATGGAGACAGAATTTACCAGGACGGGTTGTCCTCCTTTAAAGAGATTCATGAACTGTGCACACAGCTTGACAAGCGGCTTGCTGCCATACACGGTTTACCGCAACTGCGACCAGCAGCATACGCCTTCTACCATCTTAAAATCCTCTGGGACGTATTCTTTACAACCATTTCGGTTATTGAAGGGATCTTCCGACGGGAAGCACCAGATCGCATTCTGATTTACGCTCCGGAAGGTTCCACCTCTTCCCCGTACGCTTTCAGTAACGACGAATCGGTCTATGCTGCGGTCCTACGACTCGATGGGTGGCCAGCGGATGTAGAAACAGTTGAAACAACCTGGAACGGGGGTACCCACACACCAGTATCTACCAATGTCGGCTCTCTCCGTAGCAAGCTTAAACATCGCTCGTCCCTCTTTAATTTCAGTTTTATTGCCAGGAAAAGGGGGATACGCGATCTGCTACCTGCAATCCTCCGGAGTGCTATCGGGCTATCTGATACCCCGCTAATCCTGTATGAGAGTGGATATAACTGGGATGATGCACTGCCCGAACTTTATCGAAGTGGTTTTTCCCGCATTATACGAATCTGGGATTCTTCACTAGAACCCCAAAACTCCAATATGGAGCAGTATAGAGAGGCAATTCTCGACACATGTTACAATACCCCTGCATGCCGTGATCTGGGCAAACGTGGTTTGGTCGATGCATCTCCAATCCTCTTTGAAAAGGTTGCCTGGATAGTCAGTCGGGCTACAGCGGAGGCCTTAGCAACTTATCCCGAGATGGTTAGGGCTATTAGGGATCGCCATGTTGGAGCGGTTCTGCTTTCGGTTCGGGAGTCTGCAATCGGCCATGCCCTCGTTCAAGCCGCACACTACTGTGATATACCAGTGATCTCCTGGCAGCACGGAGGAGCCGGTTACTGCTATCATCCCCTGATGCCCTTCATCGAGTCCATAGGCTCCAATATCCACCTCACTTTCGGCGACAGTGTGGCTGCAAGTTACTTAGAGACCTATAGCAGAATGAACTTTCCTCGAGTACCTCAAATCGTTGCAGTAGGTTCGAGTTCGCTAGATCAACTGAGATATGTGAAATCTCACCATCTGCCGAAGCAATCGGAGAGAAAGACGATACTGTACGTCACGACATCATACCTTCACAATCAGTACACCATCTCATCAGTGCACGACCCAACCGCGTACGATGAGAAACTCTGGTCAGTCCAGAAAGCGGTCCTCAATCTCGCACGAGCGCATCCGGAGCACAACTTCATCGTTAAACTCCACCCCTCCCACGCATCTCAGGAGCCGTTGAAGAGATATATTGAATACCACCGGATATCGAATGTCCATTTCGTTGTTCAAACCCCATCACTTCCCGATCTTCTACAGGAGGCCGACGTCCTGCTTTTCGATCTGATAAGCACAGGAATTCTCCAGGCATTGCAAACGGATCTTCCGATCTTCCTGTATACGGGCTTGAGCGCCGTCGATACCGATACCCTTTGTCTTCTGCAACGGCGTGTCTCTACCTCAGATAATGTCGAAGAGTATGCCAGCACCCTTGGTGGATATCTTTCAGGAGATATAAACGGGTCGACCGCGAACGTCCATGATGCCGCGTTTATCACGGAGTTTGGGACCTTGCGAGGTGACGGTCTGAGTGCAGAACGTGCAGCCGAGGTTATCCGAAAGGCCATTCATGCCAAGTCACGCAGGTGACAAGTCTATGACTGAACATAAAACTGAGAAAGAGTTTTGGGAACACTTCTGGGAAAATACAGCACTTCCTTCCCGCGTTGATCTGTCGTTCTCCAACGATCAGATCATCGCCAAAACACTGAAGCGATGGATCCCCACGGGCAGCAGAGAAGGGGTCGCTCTTGAGGTTGGCTGTGCTCCCGGAAAATGGATGGTCTTTCTTGCTGAAGAACTCGAGTACATCCCTGAGGGATGCGAATATGTTGAGTCTGCCGTCCAGACCACACGGAAAAATCTGGAATTGTGCGGTATCCCGAATGCCAGGGTATTTCACGGCGATTTTCTGACAATGGACTTCAAGGATCGGAAGTTCGACCTCATTCTCTCGTTAGGATTCATCGAACATTTCTCCAAACCGGATGAGATCATCCGGAGGAAAATGTCTCTCCTCAAGGAAGGAGGGTATATGGCTATCGGAATCCCGAAATTTACCGGGTTAAACTACCATTTAGCCAGAATCGTCGACGAAACACTGGATCACAAGATCCTTCCGGCCCATAATCTCGCGATTATGGATCGGAACTATTTCGAGGAGCTTGCCAGTATTCTGCCTCTTAAGCCTGTATTCATAGGTTACATCGGAGGGTTTGAACCGGCACTCTTTGACGTCTCCCGGACACCGTATTGGTTCAAAGGAATCTTTCACACCCTTAGCGTTGGTCTGGCAAATCCAGTTATCAGATCCCTGAACGTAGGCTGGTGCTCAGGCTATATTCTAGCAATTTACCGGAAGGACGAAGATCGACAATGAATTTTACAAGAAGGGATGGAAAAAGAATCTGCATCGTCACTGCTTTCCTTCTTACAGGCGGATCCGATAATCTCCTCCTGGCTATCTGTTCGCGTCTGGCAGATGTGGGATATCAGATTACTCTTTATGCAGCCTATCCACCTCCAGGTTACGGACGGTACGGCACACTTCAACCGGCCTTTGAGGCGTATGGGATTAAGGTCGTCAACAGTCCCCGCTGGATAAAACCCTTGCTGACAGCAATGGGACTCATAGTTTGCGCTCCGATGCTTGTCATTTATGCCTGTGTGGCGAGGTTCCACCGAGAGAGGATTAAGATATTCTATAAATGGGTATATCACCGGATTATAGGGAAGCGGGTAGACCTAGCGCATCACTACCTTCTAGCAGCCAGGATCACTCTCGATCACCGGACAAGGCCATATTCACTCGTTTCAGGGTACCACGGTGCCATCTGTCCGGCACTCCATCTACTCAAGCAGTGGCTACCGGTTCCAGTCTGCTATACTGAGATATCGTCACCGTTATGGCGGCAGAAGATGGATCCCGATGAACGGATGGGCACCTATCTCAACGCACTCGATAGGATTTTCGTTCCATCCACCGCGATCGAAAAGGAACTTCAAGTGCATGAGCACCTCGTCTCGTCCGCACAGGTCATGCCCTTCGTCGTAGACCTCCTGCCAAGACCCTATAGGCAGCCGACTCATCCTGCACGAACGTTCGGTGTCATCGCTCGTCTCTCCCCGGAGAAGAACCAGGATGTTCTCGTCCGTCTTCTCCCCAAAGTGATTGCGAAGGTTCCGGATGCACGTCTTGTTCTTATCGGCACAGGACCAAGCGAGAGTTCACTCCGTGCACTCGCAACGGACCTCGGCGTTTCGGGTGCGGTTGAGTTTATTCCTCGGTTCGAGCGGATCGATGAGGTCATCGATCAAATCGATATCGTCACCCTGCTCTCGGATGTAGAAGGGATGCCTCTGACCCTCCTCGAAGCGCTCTACTACGGTAAGCCGATATTGGCCACAGCAGTTGGTTCGATACCGGATATGGTCCACAATCATTACAACGGATTCATCGTCGATAAGACGAACTCCCCTGGAATCACAGAGCATCTGGTTGAGATAATGACCGACAAGGAGTGCTACGCGGCCATGTCAGAGAATAGCCGGAACCTCTACATGGAGTACTTCGATCCCAGTGTGATTTTTAAACAATTCTGTGCGTCAATCGGCGAACTTACCACTCAGGATGCGAATAAGGTGCCGGGAAACCATTACTCAGAGGATCTATAGGCATTCACATTGCACGGGAGAAACCATGCTCGGTAATTCGCTCTCAAAAATTATGCAAGTCAACCCGATCCAACGTCAGAGCATTGTCTCTTTCATATCCGCCATAGGCCTGACGTTGATGGGATTATTCTCCACCATGTATTTTTCTCATGCGGTGGGGCCAGCAATTCTTGGTACATACTTCCTTTTCCTCGCATATCTTGGAATCTTCAGTCTGATCAGTGATGCAGGACTAGGAAGCGCTGCCGTCCAGAGAATTGCAGAGGGAAAGGAACAGAGCAAGTACTTTACAGCTTTTCTCTTTCTTACCGCAAACCTGTTACTCACGACAGCAGTTGCTCTGGTTGCCGTTCAGATTTTTATCGTCGATTTCGTAGGACTGGGAATATTCTTCTGGCTGTTGGCAGCGCTCCTCGTGGGAGCTATCTATGTCGCAGTTAATTCAGGGAACGTCGGTACCGGAAAGGTTGGGATCAGCCAGACGGCTGCCTTCGTCAATAACACCGTCAAAATCGTCGTCCAGGTTGTTGCCGTCTTCCTGGGTTTTGGAACCGGAGGGCTCATCGGGGGGTATTTATGCGGACTGCTGGTTGGACTACTATTAAACCTGCGCTTCTTCGAACTCAGACTCGCCAGGTTTGAGAAGAGGCATATCCAAAGACTCTTCGCTTTCTCTTTCTGGATTTTCCTCAGTTCCAGCGGCATACTTGTGTATAACTATACAGATACCATCCTTATCGGCTACTACATGACCGAAGCGGATATTGGAATATATCGAGTAGCCTTTCAGTTCACCTCGATAGCATCCTTGGTCGCAATTGCATTTGTCAACTCTCTCTACCCCAGAGTAAGTATGTGGGGCACGGAGCAGGAGATCCATTCGGTCGAATCAGCCCTCTCCCGGGCATTTACGTACTCGCTTCTTCTAGCCCTTCCCATCCTCGCAGGAGGGTGGATTCTTGGCGATCGGCTCCTTTATTTCTTCTATGGAGAGGCGTTTGCAACCGGAGCGCCTGCGATGGTCATCCTCCTTGCCACCCAGGTAGCCTTCATCTTCATGACCCTTCAGACAATGTGTTTAAATGCTCTGGATCGCCCACGAGATTCGTTTAAGGTGACTGCAGTATCCGCGATGGTGAATGTAATACTTAACATCCTTCTAATACCGGGGTTTGGCATACTGGGCGCAGCAGGGGCCACCTTTGCAACAATGGTACTCAATGCCGTTCTCTCTTATCGTTTACTGAACAGGATCATTCATGTCTACTTTGAGTTGTCTGCGGTCCTGCATATCATAACGGCAACTGTCGTTATGACCGTGGCAGTAGGCTTTGTCCGTTACCTTATGCCACTATCTCACATAACGTTCGTTATCGGGGCGGTTATCCTTGGAGGAGGGCTGTACGGCCTAACACTCCTGAAACTGGATCGCTCTATACGAGAAGAGCTGCAGGCCATTGCAGAAAAGACTGGGGTGCCTTGGCCTGCGTTCTTGTAACAGAGGGTCTATGCTCCCGATTGATTTAGAAGGTATTAGGAACCGCAAATCTCGAAGAGATTATCCAAAGAGCTCGTTATCCAGCAAAGCCACATGTTGATCTGCCTTAATTGACTTGCAGGGCCAATAGAACACCGAAAAATTATCTGCCAGATGGACGCAACCCTATCCGTCCAATAGCAGTCAGTCATGGGAATATGATTTGAGACCTAGTTCACTGATGAGAACCGTAACACCCTCGTTAACTCCACACTTTTTGCTCACCCTATCAAGTCCCAACTCATCGGTGTCCCCTTCACCACATCCCGGCTAACCCTCTTGCCCAGCAACAGTTCATAATTCTTCGGCGCCAAACCCAGGCCGGGACGGACACAGCGCAGGTTTTCGGGGGTGAGTATGTCACCGGCCTTGAGGTCCTGCGCGACATACAGGGAGCGACGGAAGACCAGGGACTTCTTTTCTCCGTCGCTCGGTCCGTAGACAATTTTCCCTAGCGACTGCCATGCGCGTTCGGTCTCTACCACCAGGGCGCGCAATTCCTCTGGTTCCAGCGAGAACGCGCTGTCCACCCCACCGTCGGCGCGACGAAGCGTGAAGTGTTTCTCGATCACCGTTGCACCGTGTGCCACCGCCGCCACCGCCGCCCCGATGCCCATGGTGTGGTCGGAGAGGCCCACCTCGCACTCAAATAACTCTCGCATGTGGGGAATGGTGATCACGTTACTGTTCTCCGGCGTAGTCGGGTAGGTACTGGTGCATTTGAGTAGCACCAGATCGCGGCAGCCGGCCTCCCGGGCGGTGCGCACTGCCTCATCGATTTCGGCAAGCGTGGCCATCCCTGTGGAGATGATCATCGGCTTGCCGGTGGCCGCCACTTTTCGGATCAATGGGAGGTGCACATTCTCGAAGGAGGCGATCTTGTAGGCCGGCGCATCGAGTTCCTCAAGAAAGTCGACTGCCGTCTCATCAAACGGTGTGGAGAAGCAGATCATGCCAAGTTCCCGTGCCCTCTCCATGATCGGTGCATGCCACTCCCATGGCGTGGAGGCACGTTTATAAAGGTCGTGCAGGCTGCTCCCTTTCCAGAGGCTCTGCTCGTCGTCGATGAAGAACTCACCCTCGCTGATATCTAGCGTGATGGTATCGGCGGTATAGGTCTGGAGTTTGAGGGCATGCGCGCCTGCTTTCGCGGCGGCCTCGACCAACTCCAGTGCTTTATCAAGCGACTGGTTGTGGTTTCCCGACATTTCTGCGATGATGAACGGGGGCGCAGCCGGGTCGATCACCCGGTGTGATATCTTCATACTCATTCTCTATCACCTACGTTTTCTGACACGCAACTATTACCCACATTGGTCCCCTCCATCAGAGCTGACGATGATACACCACCGTCCCGTTATCTGAACTAATATCAAAACCGAGGGATTCGAATACTTTGCACGACGGCAGATTGTCCGGCTTCACCTTACCGATAACAATTGCGCCCGGGCATTCAGAGCGCAATTTTGATAGAGCCGCTTCCAGCAAGGATCGACCCAGACCTCTCTTCCGGAACTGAGGTGCGAGCGAATAACTGATCTCCCAGACCAGACCCTGTCTCTCAAACCGCACCTGTCCCACAGAAAGCCCCTCACAGGTCTCGGCAACGTAAAGACGACAACTTTTCAGATCCCGGAGCCGGCTGCGGAACCAGCGGCGGTGAGTTTCAGCGGAGATCGGATCGGGTGAGAAGGAATGTTGCCGGGTCTTCGGATCGTTTGCCCAGGCAAGGAGCAACGCCTCGTCAGTCAGGCGGGCGTGACGCACCTGAAGCGGCGTTGCTCCGGATATGGTCAGCACGGTACCAGTGCGATCCACCCCTCTGCCGTCCACACTGGACCGGCAACGCTGTGACCATTCCTCATCGGTACCCTCCTCAATTAATGCGGCCAGGGTCTGCCCAAGGCTCTGCTCAGATACCTCATTCTTATGCCCCAGCCAGCGCACCAACCCCTGCCGGTGAAGGCCATCTGCAATCGGTCGCTGATTCATCGCGAGTGTTACGACAAGTGCAGGGAGGCCGAGGCACAACCGCTCCCAACTGGTCGTCCCGGCTGCTCCGATGGCAAGGTCCGCCATGGCCATCAACGGCGCCAGGGTAGGGAGGTTACCGTGCAGGTGAATGTTGGCATGCCCTATCGCTTGATCCCGGATCTCAGACACATGAGAGCTGTTATCGGAAATCACGACATCGACATCAATATCGGGGCGATTCAGGATCAGGAATGCCGCCAGTGCACGGCCGGTCAGATTGTCGCGGTCCGCCCCCCCAAATGAGATGAGGATACGACGGATCGGTCCTTCCCGGGGAGGGAGGCGGTCATGCAGTTCGGCATAAATTGGTTGCAGCAGAGCGTATTCCGGTCCCAGCAACAGACTGCAGTCGGCCGGCACTTTGCCAATATAGCGGGTATGTAAATCCGCAACAAGGTTCTGATCCAGCAGCATATCGCAGTCATGATTCCGGTCGGCAAGGTCGTCGATGACAAAGATATGTCCAACCAATGGACGGAGGACGTGTTCCCAGCGATGATCGAGGGCATAATGATCCACCACCAGCCAGTCGGGCTTGACACCCAGTGTTTTGATAGCAGCACCGGTCTGTTCAGCATCTTCCTGCCATGAAGCGGCAAGCCAGGCGGCATGGGAAGGAGTTGATCCGGCTTTAAACCCGTCAGTAGGTGCGGGAAGACAATGAACCACAAAACCCTGCTCTTCAATCAGGTCACAGAGATGGCCTTCGTGTTCACGGCAGATAAACGAGACATCGGCACCATTTTTAGCCAGAGCACCGGCTAGGGTCAGGCAGCGCATGACATGACCTGTGCCGATTGTGAGCGAAGCGTCGGTGCGAAAGACGATCTGCAGAGCCATAATTACCTGAGCGCCTCAATTCAGCCGTTTGAATCCGGCATGGCAAACCGGGCCCTCGAGCAGGCCGTCGATGGATCGCCCCGATTCGCATTCACGGATCAATCCGAAGACAGGATCCAGCTCCTCGAAGTATGCATCGACCACTTCCGGGGTGTGTTCGGTGCAGACGTAGACCGAGGTGGCGGCCAGATACCCCTTCTTGAGCATCTCTTGGGTTATCAGGGTCTTGTACTTGAGCATATCCGGGACCGGAAAACTGAAACCAATCAACGCTGGCAGGCCGCTGATCTGGATCGACAGGTCGTGCTCTCTGGCAAGTGCCTGCCAGCGTCTGCCTATGTCGCACCCAGTCTCCGTGATCCGCTCCCAAGATCTCTCCCGCTCCATCACCTCAAGAGTCTTCAAAGCGGCTGCCGGTCCGATACGCTCGGTCCAGAAGGTGCTGCTGATGAACGTGCTCTGGGCCGCTTCCATAACCTCCCTTCGACCGACGACAGCGGAGATGGCATAACCATTGCCGAGTGTCTTGCCGAAGACAGCCATATCCGGCTCGACTCCGTAGCATTTATGCAGGCCGCCGAATGCCTGACGGAAGCCGGAAGTACACTCATCGAAAATGAGCACGATATCGCGATCGGTCGCCAGTTGACGCACATCTTCAAGAAAACCCTCTTTAGGCCCCATGTTGCGCGAAACTTCCATCTTGATAACGCCGATGTCGTGCTTCTGCACCAGCGCCTCCAGTTCAGAGAAGTCGTTGTAGTTGAAGGGCAGGACGCTGCCTTTCAGGTTCCGCGGCACGCCCCTCGGCTCGAGGCCGGGCAGAAGGTGACCGTCCAGGGTCTGCTCATCGCCCAGATTGGCAGCCAGATACCAGTCGTGCCAGCCATGGTAGCCGCAGAACGCAACTTTGTCGCGGCCGGATGCGGCGCGGGCAATCCGGATGGCGATGGCATTCGCCTCGCCGCCCGTGCGCGCCAGCCGCACCATGTCGGCCCAGGGGTGCAGTTCCACCAGCCGCTCGGCCAGATAAACCTCTTCCGGGCAGTTGAAGGTGGACATATTGCCCGCGGCCACGACATTACGCACCACCTCATCTACCTCCGGGTGACCGTACCCGAGGGTGTTGGTACCGATGCCCATGATGCACATGTCGATGAATTCATTTCCGTCGAGGTCCCAGACCCGGCAATCTTTCGCCCTGCTGAAATAAGCCGGCCACCGCTCAGGCAGGAACATCTCCGCCCGTTTGGAGAGGAGCATATTACCCCCGGGGATAACCCGTTTTGCACGCTTCCAGAGTTTCTGGCCGGTGCCCAGGTACAGTCCTTCGTTCCGGGTCAGGTGTCGGTTGGCGGTGAACAACTCTGGGTGCTCCTGCCGCAGGGCAAGCACCTCAAGCCAGGAGAAGTCGCGGCGTGGGTTGAAATGCTCAAACACCTTCCGGATGACTTCGAAGTCCTCCGGCTCATCGACGGTCCAGCGCTCGCCTGAGTTGTCGGTCTCGCTGGCAAGGTTGGCTCGAACAAACTGCCCGGATGCGCGGATGTACGGCGTGACGTGCTCCCGGTGGCGGGGCTCTTCTGCCCGGCTCCAGGCAATCTCCAGCGCTTTGAACGTAAACACCTCGGTGTCCAGCCCGTCCGGGTAGGTTGGAGGCATCGTGTTCGAAGCGTAGTCAACATCGTTTTCCTTAAATCTGCCAACAACGGCATCCACGAGTTGAGGATCTATCAGTGGGCAATCGCCAGTGATGCGCACCACCACATCGGCCCCCGCTGCCTTTGCCGCCCGATAATAGCGGTCGAGCACGTCATCTTCACTGCCCAGATATACTTCAAAACCCAGGCCCCGCACGTACACGGTCAGGGGCTCATTGCGAGGGTCGGACGATGTGGCCAGCACTATCTGGTCGATATGTCTGGCCTGCGATAGCCTCTCCAGGAGGAGCCCGATCATCGGCGTGCCGCAGATCGGCTGCATCACTTTGTTCGGAAGGCGAGTCGAGCCCATGCGGGCCTGTACAATGGCAACTGTTTTCACCGTCATAGAGTATCCCACCGGGACGGATTGATGAGATCCAGATCATCGGTCTTGAGCATGGTCGGCAACGCGGGAACACGCGTTTGGGCAGCAGAGAGGATCTCCCCCAACTGCCTGCGGTTATCGACGCCAACGACGACACGATCAACCTCCGGTCGCGACATCGCAAATCCAAGGCAGGCTTGGACCGGCGTCAGTGCCTGCTCGATCAGCCATTGATTCCATCGATCCCAGAGGGGCTGCCACCGGTCAAACTTTTCCGGTCGACGGTTTGCTTCCATCAGTAAAAGCCCCTGCAGGAACACCGAACGGACATGCACCTCGGTGCCGGCTTGACGCATCCGGATCAGCCAGCCGGAGGTCTCTATCCGGCGGTCCAGAATATTGAATGGCGCCTGCACCAGGTCCAGTTGAAAACGAGACCAGAGGCGATCCAGTTCTTCCGGGTCGTATATTGAAACCCCGAACTTCTCGACCAGACCTTTATCCTTGAGTTCCACCAGCGCCGCGTAAAGATCTTCGCCCCTGGGCTCCAGAAGTTGTTGCGAACGGTGGAGCAGCAGACCGTAGAGGCAGTCGATATTCAGCCGTCGGAGGGAACACTCAACGGCCTCCTCCACCCAATCTGCAGCATCTGTGCAGTCGCCCGGCATTGCCGGCAGTTTGGAGACCACACGCCACCCTTCAACGCCAATCTCCCCCAACCGCTGTTCACTATCCCCATAGGCAATGGCGGTATCCAGAGTGTCGACACCTGCCGCCCGGGCCTGCTGAAGGATGGCCGTCACTTCGTCCGGGCTGACCTGCCCGGATGTATTGGCCACACCATACCGCAGGCCGAACTGCACCGTGCCGAGGGCCAGACGGCCGGTCATGGTAACCCCGATAATACCGGTTTCATAGGAATGCTTTTCATCACCCCGTCCAGAAGGCGCGTGTTTTCCTCGCCTGCCTGAACTGTAGTCGCCACATGCATATTTAGGTGACACCCTTTCACTTGGAGATTCTTAAATCGGATGCAGCCTTGTGCAAATTTTCAGAGATGTACCCCACATCTTCATCGCTCATGCCAGGATAGAGCGGGAGGGTCAGGATTCTGTTGAATACATCCTCTGTGCCCGGGAAAGCACCGACCCTCTGGGGGTAATGCTTCCGGTAATAACTGAACATATAAGTGGGGATATAATGGACATTGGCACCGATGCCCCGCTCCTTCAGGTACGAGTATAGGATGTTCCGTTCGACACCTCTGAGCAGGACCGTATAGAGGTGCCACCCATGAATGACCTGTTCCTGCATCCTGGGCGGGTCAAGCCATTCAAGGTCGGACAGAACGCTGGCATACAATGCTGCAAGTTCGTTTCTTCTTTTGATGAAGAGGTCGAGCTTCTTCAACTGGGATACGCCCAGGACAGCCTGAATGTCCGTCATCCGGTAGTTGCGACCCAGGGACTGCATGTCGTATCCCCACGAAGCCCCCTCACCAAACATGTCCCCTACATCCCGAGTAATGCCGTGGCTCCGGAGCATCCTGAGTTTGGCAGAGATACCTGTGTTCTCGGTCACCACGGCCCCTCCCTCTCCGGTGGTTATGGGCTTGACTGGATGGAAACTGAAGATTGTCATATCGGCGAACGTGCCGACCTTACGGCCTTTATATGAGGCTCCAAGTGCATGGCACGCATCTTCAATGAGCAGGAGGTCATGTTCCCGGGCGATCTCCCGGATCTCGTCGATCGCACACGGATGTCCGGCGTAGTCGACGTAGATTATTGCGCGGGTCTTCGGACCGATCTTTCTCCCTATCTCGTCAGGGCGAATATTCCTCGTTCTGGGATCGATGTCCGCAAAGACCGGAACGTGACCGTTATAGAGAATAGCGTTGCTCGTGGCGGCAAACGTGAACGGGGTTGTGATGATCTCGCTGCCTTTCGGGAGGTCAAGCGCCTGAACCGCGATATCCAGGGCACTTGTACCGCTGTTCACCGCGACTGCATGCCGGGCGCCAACGTATTTTGCAAGTTCCTGCTCAAACTGATCGACGGCCGGTCCCGTCGTGAGCCAATCGCCCTTCAGAACCTCTATGACCGAATGAACATCTTCGTCGTCAATCGACTGATGCCCGTATGGGATAAACCGCATGGTCTCGCCGCCGCCGGGTTCCCTATGAAATATCCACCATCGACGTCAGTGCATCCGCCTCAAGCCAGACGGTATTACTCTCGCTCGAGTACCGGAATCCTTCAGGCAGTGACTTTCCCTCATGACCGTTGTTCTGATTCCAGAACTTCAACTCTGGCTCTATAACAAAGTAATCCCCCATATCTTTCGAATGGCGGGCTTCATCTTCGGTGAGGAGAACCTCGTGAAGTTTTTCGCCCGGACGAATGCCTATGATCTCAACCTCACAGTCCGGTGCCATAACTTTTGCCAGATCAGTTATCCTCATACTGGGGATCCGGGGAACAAAGATCTCACCGCCTTTCATCGTTTCGATGCACTGAGCGACGAATTGGGCTCCCTGGTCAAGCGTCAACCAGAAACGCGTCATACGCTCATCGGTTATCGTCACTCGCCCCTGCTTTCTCTGCTCCAGGAAGAGCGGTATGATGCTTCCCCTGCTCCCGACGACATTGCCATAGCGAGTACATGCAAACCGTGTATTTCTTCCACCGGCGTAAGCATTTCCCTGCATGAAGAGTTTTTCTGCGACCATTTTGGTTGCACCGTAGAGGTTGACCGGGTGCACCGCCTTGTCGGTGCTCAAAGCCATGACCTTTTCGACACTGTTGTCAATGGAAGCATTGATAATGTTGGCTGCCCCGTCAATGTTCGTTTTCACAGCCTCCATCGGGTTGTATTCCGCCGCGGGCACCTGCTTAAGCGCAGCGGCGTGGACGACGATATCGACATCGTTCATTGCGCGATAAAGGCGATCCTTATCCCTGACATCACCGATAAAGAAACGGAGACGTTCATCCTGAATTTTTTGCTGCATCTCCCACTGGAGCAACTCTCCCCGCGAGTAGATGCGGACACTGGCCGGGTTCCACTCCTTCAATAGGAGCGACGTAAACGTTTTCCCAAAAGAACCTGTGCCTCCCGTTATAAGAATAGTTTTTCCGTCAAAATATGACATGATATACCCTCAAGAACATATATTGGGTCAAATGAATAGGTAGTATATTATAACAATGTGCATAAAACTTTTTGATTCTAGAAGATTTAAAAGATCGTGAATATCCGTGTAAGAAGATTTTACCCGCCCTCTTGCAGTAAGAGATGAGAGTAAACAACTCTCTATCCAAAAACTGGCTTCCGATGTGAGCAGTGTACGATCCCGTCGCTCGTAACAACACGATTTTCTTTTAGACTGGTCCGAGACCGCACGAACCGGGTATTTTTGGTGACTTCATTGTGCTCCTCATTGCCGATTTCGACGACATCTCAATCCTCTTCACTGCCATTTTGACATTGTCACCGATGGGCCTACACCCTTCATTCATATCACCAACGAGAGGGGTGCCGCAATCCCCCACAGATCCATCACCGTGATCTCAGCCACTCTCAGGTCATCAACGCAATGATCCTCAACGATCTCGGGTTCATCGAACGCCGTTTTTATCCGCTTTCAGACCTCTTCGATTCTATCCCCGTTGAACACTTCCTCAGTGAGGGGATAATATACGTACATCCTCACGATATTTTCCAGCCAAGCCTAAGAACTGCAGAACCAGGCACAAGGATTTACAAGTACCGTAGCCCTCTATCCAGACCTGACCAGAGCCAACAGGTGACTTCAACATAAAAGCAGAGCTTCTGCTCCAGAGAATCAGTCTCGATCCTCTCCCATCGATATTTTTAAAGGTTCCCTCCCATAGCATACTCGGCAAACCCTGCTCCCAGCTGTGTGCCTACCGTAGCGAGCGAACTGGTGATCCGGGCAACTGAGAGACGCCCGAAGTGCCGGGTGCGCGAGTTCCAGTAGTTCAGCGTGAGGAAGACCCCGCTGATGAAGGCATACTGTGGGACCGGGATGAGGTAGGGCCAGGGCCGGGCGCCCTGAGGAGAGAGAGGAGCGCGTCGCCCCCGGGTACAGGGCCGGCACGGTCAGCCCGGTGATGACAATCACGCTGAGAATACAGAGGCCCAGCAGGTTCGCGGCTTCACGGTAATCCTTCGGGAGCATGATCGCGAGGTCATAGCGCATGCAGGCGACGACCCCGAAGATGCTGGTGATCGAGATGAAGGGCACAAGGAACCCGAAGGTCTCCGGGCCGTAGAGACGGGTGAGCAGGGGAGAGGCCAGCGCCGTGATGACCTGAACGAGGGTGGTGCCGGTGACGAGTTTAAAGAAGTCTGCGGCGAAGGTGGACGCCCGGGAGGTTTCTGGACAGGACATTAAGCACTCTGCTTCCGAGACGGTGAGGGGTAATCAGGGATCTATTCTGGGCAGGAGGAATACGTGGGTTGGAGAGGTACAGCACGAGCGGACCCGGTTGTACCGCGCGAGCGCTGTAACACGTGAAGGAGACATTGCTTCCGGTCGAGGAAGGGCTGCAGGGGTTCTTTCTCCGGATTGCTTTCAGATCCGATCACTTCCTGCCCGCCCGTCAATCACCCGGTAAGTCTCCAGCAGCCTCCCCTCCATCTCCCCCATTTATATCTCTTAAGAACCGCCCTCCGCCTGTTCTCCCCCATCCTCTGCGCTCGCATCCTGGTCCGTCGGGTCAACCGGCGGCACCCCGCGCCCTGCCTTGCCGATCATCCGGATCACCGGAAGGTTGCGTGCAACAATGGGGGAAGCCACGGAGAGCATAGGATCAAAGAGCTTGTTCAGGAGGCCGATATAGACATTGTAAGTAGGGCAACAGGCAAGAGAGACCGGGATGCCCGAAACCAGCCCCTATACGGGTCTTACGAATGCCGAAAGACTTCATCTTCACCGCACAATGATCCAATCCCCCGATATACCCTGCCTGCCCTCTCCGCCCAGGTGTGCCTACCGCGTATGCGGCATAATGCGCGGGCCATCTCTTCACGCACATCCGGGTGATCGATCAGGTGCTTGATGGCCCTCGCCATCTCCGTCGGGGAATAGTCCACGTACATGAAACCGCCTCCATCGTCGATACCCGTGAAAGACTCGCACTTCGTGCAGAGGATAGGCTTTGCCGCCCCGATGTACTCGAAGAGCTTCGTGGGGGATGCCAGATTCAGGTATCGTTCCTGCGGGTTGTACGGCAGCACGAGAAGATCCATCGGGGCGAGTGCAGCGGGGATCGCGCTCCTCGCCAGTTCCGTTCTCACGATGAAGTCGCTGGCCTGAATCTCTTCCTTCAGGCCGTCCGCGATCCCGGGTCCATACGGGCCGATGAGGTATAAGCGAATCCAGGGGTAACTCTCCTGCAGGATCGCGCACGATCTGACCAGAAGATCGATACCCCTGTTCTTTGTCAGCGCTCCGATGTAGCAGATATTGAACCGCCCTTCAACCGGGGAGTACGGTGCAGAGTGCTGCGTGAAGAACGCTTCCTCAACCCCGTTCGGGGCGAACACCACGGCCGTCCCATCGAGATGGTAGGTCCGTCTGATCTGCTCCCACATCAGCGGGTTCAATGCGATAAGGAGTGTTGCCCGGGTCAGGCAGTAACCTTCCACCCCCTGCCGCACCCCAAAATGCCCGTTGCCGACTGCCGCGGCCTGTTCTCGGGTATCGTGGATATCCACGACAGTCGGGATCCTGCAGGCCACACAGAGCCGGAATAGGAGCCGGTTCTGAAACGTCGTCAGCGAATGCGGATACGCAAAGAAAGCCAGAGGCCGGTCTCTCAGGAGGCGATATGCGGAACGAACGGCAGCAGCGGTCTTGACGGCGTTATTGTAAAGTCTGCCTGGGACGCTTCGTCCGGGCAGAAGCCCAAATGAGATCGAATCGACCCGAACATCTTCGTAGCAGGCAAGCTCCGAGAGCAGAAACCGGATTCGTGTATAGGTAGGAGACCAGTTCCGGTCGTCATTGAGGACGGCCCCGTTGAGGACCGCAAAGATCCGGATCATGCCGGCCTCTCCAGAATCATCTTCCGTGCCCCCTCTTGCCTCCCCTCACGAGAAAACTCTTTCCAGACCCGGAACCCCGCTGCCCGCCCCTATAGGCCCAACACCTCCGGTAGACGCCGCCATGCCGCATCGCTCTGCATGCACCACGAGCCCTGCATCCTCCACCATAGCCGGGAGAACACCTCCCGTCACGACCGGTTCCCTTTGCAGGCCATCGTTCCGGCAAAGGCGCCACCGAACAACTTCCGGCAGGGGGACCGACAGTAAATCTCCGCTCTGCAGTACCGCTGCAGGAACTCGCCCCGATGACGGGCCCGGAACTATCGCACCCGCACCCCACGGACACGAGTCCGTTCGTTCCTCCCCTGCCCCTCGACTCTCCGGTACATCGCAAGCAGCCTCCCCTCCATCTCTCCCCAGTTATATCTCTCAAGAACCGCCCTCCGCCCGTTCTCCCCCATCCTCCGCGCCTCGTCCGGGTTCTCCAGCAGGTAGACGATCGCCTCCGCGATCGCATCCGGGTCCATCGGGTCGACCAGCACCCCGCACTCTGCCCCGCCGACCACCTTCCGGATCTCCGGAAAATCGCTTGCAACGACAGGGAGGCCGCAGAGCATGTAGTCAA
>LDZT01013346.1_pt1 | contig 27022 bp, 21 predicted proteins | sample 615521 | NCBI WGS metagenome assembly LDZT01 (sample SAMN03408292, study PRJNA278302) | terrestrial metagenome | isolation source: oil reservoir sample SB1 | place: USA: Alaska, North Slope, Schrader Bluff formation | collected 2011-09 | reverse complement strand
TTTCAAAGGCGTTTGTTCAGCAACCGGATCATGAACCAGTGGAGTTCCGGACTAGCGGTAGTTCTGGAATTATAGAAAATGAAGTGGAATTGAGCTATAGCTTCCCTCCACTGGTAAATCAACCGCAAGAAGTAACACTTCTGATTGAGGATTTGTATGGGCAGGATTTTGCCATATCTTTAGAGCTCGAACCGGTTGAAGAAGGGGAAGTTGTTCCTGTTCCGGCAGAAGCGAGTATCCTGCAGAAGAGTGAAAGCCATCAGGGTGTGCAGTTGGTGTTGGACAATGTTGCCGTGAACAGCGAAAAGACAATTTTCCAGGTATCTCTACACTATGACCAACCGCACACATGGGTAATAGGTCCCTGGAATGTAACCTTGAGTGATGAAAAGGGTAGTTTGTATCCACTAACGGATATTACGCCCACTACAATGCATAGTGAAGATACGCATATCTACAAAACTATTCCGTTTGATGGTACAGAAAAATTGGTGCTAACCCTGGCAACCTTTCCTCCTTCAGACTCCTTGTCTTTGTTCACGGATTTTTCGGAAGATAGCCCCAGTTTTACTTTTGATGCGGGAGAAAATCCTGAAATAGGGCAACTATGGAAATTGAATCACGCGCTCTCTGCCGGCAGTTTTGACTTGAAGGTTATCAGCGCTACCCTGACAGATGAACCAGGTCTGGTGTTTGAGATTGAGACAGGTCCATCCGTAAGTGGCGCGAGGTTCTATTCCACTGATCCACTGGTGACCGGCTCTACGGGTGGAATCCCAGTGCATAACGGAAATATAACGGCTGGACTCACCTTTTCGGGAATGCCCGAACAACCACTTGAAATTCAGTTAATGGGTGTTTACTACCAGGCAAAAGGCACCTGGCAAATTCATTGGCAACCCCCAGCAGCTCCTCCCCAAGATATGACTGCACCAACGCGAACGGTAGCGCCTACCATGCTTCCATTACCCAGCGCGACCCCTATCACGGGTAATCCGCTCTTGCTGGAAGTGAAACAACTGGCAGACAAATACGATGCGCCTTTCCAAAAAGGACCGGGTTGGGTGCATGTAGTTCAAGAAACTACCAGTGATCCGCGTGCTGGGCAGACCTATCCGCCGGCTTATCTCAAAAGCGAGCAATGGTACGAAATAGATAGAGAAGGCTATGTTACCCGCATTGTATGGCTTGATTACAATAGTGATGGACAAATTATCCAACAGAGCGCCACGGTCGGTGATTACTCGATCAACTTTACTACCGGTGATTCGGGGTTGAATAATGGTTTGCGCTATCGCTTCTCGCTAGATATAGTAACCCAAAGTTTGAGCAAGGCTGATCAAAACGGTACACAGGTGCTGCGCGAGAACAGTAAATGTGAGGATGGAAGACCCTGTTTGCTCATTACAATGCAAAATAATTTTGCCTCAGCGGTGCAAAACCCTGGTGAAGAACAAGCTTTTTCTGGCACCGGGCAACGCGCCTGGATTGATCTGGAAACTGGGCAGCAAGTGAAACATCAATCATTCTGGTTGCTTGAGGATGGCAGCGAATCAGTTATTTCTACCAAAAGCACGGTCCTCGTTGAAAAGGTGAGCAACCCGCCACAAAAGATTCTGGATATTCTGGAAAAGGTGATTATGGTACCTTAAACGCAGAATTTGGTGGAAGAAACTCGAATCCGGTTACAATAATAAAATGAGCTGGCATGCAATCTTCAGTGAGCGAGAAGAAGAAGTTATTGCTCTCTTATTAGAAGGGAAAAGCAACAAACAAATTGCCTTGGCATTGAGTATATCTATCCGTACAGTTGAATTCCATTTGGGGAATATATATTCGAAGCTACATGTCTCTTCTCGTAGCGAGGCGATCATAAAATTAACCAATAATCAACTGTGGAAATCCACAGGAAAACTAAGAAATCACAAACTATGGCAAACCACAGTTGGACAGAAGGCGCGATCATCCGAAAATAAAAGAAACTTTAGCTCAACATGGAGGTTTCTTATGAAGAAGAGCTTTTCGAGTAGAACTGGCTTGATCGCTATCCTGGTGATCGTTGTAATCGTTTTTTTAGTACTGATCAAACCCAGTGGAAACCAAATCGCAGACCAGCCGACAATTTCACCCAGAGACCAAATTGTTACAGAAGCACAACAATTGGTCACACAATATGATCAAGCTATTCAAACTGAGATGCAAAAGGGCGAGGTGGAAACCAGTAGCGACCCTTCATCCGGGAAAGAGATTTTCCATTTCAAAGGAGATTCTTATGGAACAATTGTGACGCTCTATCATGATCTCAATGAAAAATTGCAAACCCTGAATGAACAGTACTTGGCGCTTTATATTGCGGATGTTCAACCCACCCCCTTTCCAACCCGATCCACCGAAACAGAGAATGATGATTATTATCAGGAGCTCCTCGAGCAATATCCGAACTTTTTTAACCAATTGCTCAACGATGGTCCCACGGTAATGATCTATGACCCGGACGATGGTAACTACCACCAGCGCTTAATAGGGGATGCCTATGCTAAAAGCGAAATCATGACAGGTGCCATTGAAACTCTGCACCAGGCTCCACAAATGGCAAAGATCGATCAGGAAGCACACATGGCACTAATACGAGAGATTTTGGGCAATCCTGATATGCACCTAACTTTTCAGGGAATACAAGGACTTGCTAATGCTCCTTGGATCAATGCAGCATTGTATGCTGATGAAATGGGAGCCACATATTGGGTCGCCATTGATGCTGGTTGCCTGGCAACCATTGATCCGGGACTAACGTCCAGAGTGGATGTTCCGGCAGTTGATGTCAAGAACATGGATGATGTCCGCCCCATAGCAGAGAAATTTGCATCCGTTTCATCGTTCCGTTTTGACGAAATGAAAAACGAATTGCTGTATGAAGAGGGAAGTAAAGGCGATATTTACTTTTTCCGGTGGGATTCTCGAAATAAAGATTGGAGCGGTACGTCTTGGGAGATGATGCCGCCTTTTCTTCAGATTGGCATGTCCGCAGATGGTGAGCTTGTAACCTACATCAACACATTGGATACCTATCCATGAAGAAAAAACAATAGAGGTCGTTTTCATATACAAGTTTGTGAAGAAAGTGCATTCTCACTCGGGTGATTCCAAAAATACGAACAAGTGTTTTCTGTGTTTTCCTTGCGTTCTTGATTTTCACTTCTCAGTTTTATTTTGTCCCGTTTCTATGTTTTCCCCGTTTTACTTAATAGGAGTGTGAAATAAACATTCAAGAGGCTTTTAGATGAAGAAAAAAAGAAGACACCAGCAAGATAGCCAAGATAGCAATGATGAGCCTGAAGAAAAAATGGTAGCAGAGGCAAAACAATCTCCCCAAGCTTTTGTGGCTATCTATGATCGCTATGTTAACCAAATTTATCATTACTTTCTTAGCCACGTAGGAAATTCCGTCGAAGCTCAAGACCTGACTTCTCATGTTTTTTTAAGTGCCTTAGATGGATTAGCCACTTATCAACATAGAGGGCATTTCGCTGCTTGGTTGTTTACGATTGCAAGGCATACATGGGTGGATTATTATCGGCAGGACCACAAAGAAGTACCCCTAGAGGCTGTTATTAACCTCCCTTCCAAAGATGACCCTTCCTGTGAAATTCTTGACCTGGAAGAAATTCAAAAGATTCGCAAAGCTGTTTATAAATTATCAGAGGATGATCAAGAGCTCATACGCCTCCGTTTTGTCGCTCGATTGAAATTTGCCGAAATCGCTTTAATCTTGGGGTGCAAAGAGGAAGCTGCCAAGAAGAGGGTGTACCGCTTATTAGCTCGTCTGGAAAACGAAATGGAGATTTGAAATGAATAATAATTTTCCTTCGAATATATGGATATCAAAATTTGAGGCTGCCTATCTTCTCGCAGATCCAGAGGAAGGGTTTGTTCTTGGGTTACGTCATTCCTTGCTTGAACATGCAGAAAAGTTGACTGCGAAATCTGTGGGTAATGGAAAACCTGTGCAGAAAGCATTTGTTCATATTTTCCCGCGCAAGACTTGGGTTGTTATTGGATTGGCGTTGGTGGTTCTCGTCACGGCATTCATCTTCCACCAACCTGTTTTGGCGGCGCTAGGTCGCTTATTTGGGTTTGGCTATTTACCAGAAATTGGTTTTGTTCAATTGGATACAACGCGGGTCTTGCGTAATCCCGTCACTCAGGAGGCGGAAGGGAGCAGTCTGACAGTGTTGTATGGGTTGACCGATCCGGATCAAACCATCTTGTGGTTATCGTTTGATGACGAAGCCCAACCAGCCGATGGTGCCTGGTTGGAAACCCCAACAGGAGAGCGGTTTAACCTGCTGTATTGGAATTGGGAAACGACCCGCACCAACCCAGAGGGAGTGCGGCTGGAATTTCCAGCACTAGCTGCAGATATCAACCAAATCACTCTGGCGCTACCCCAAGGTTGGCGTATTCCACTGGAATGGATTCCGGCAGCTCAAGCCGGCATTCCTTCTGCTGAGATCAACGCCCCGTACCCAACGACCCAAGCAAACGGCACATCCTCCTCTCCCATTGAGACTTCTCAACCTTGCATACAAGCCTCTGAACTGCAAGTTTGTTTGAAAGCCGCCCAAATGGACGAACAGGGTGCCCATGTACTTCTGGAAGCGGTCAGCCTAGGAAATCAGTTTACCCCCGGGAGTCTATTTTGGGGATTGGCTGAAACCAATCCTTTCAATTATGATATAAAGCTCCAATTGAGTGATGATCTGGGAAATAGCGTTTTGTATTCTGAAAGTTCCTTTGAAGCTACTCAACCTGAAGGGGATCGTCTGCTGCAACCTCTAACATTTCCAGTGCTTTCAACCGATGCAAAGTATTGGACGTTGCGCGTTCCAGCCTTTAGGGCGACCACTGTTTTCGTTGAACCACTCGAATTGACCATCGATCTTGGCTCTGACCCCCAACCCGGGCAAGTGCTATCCATTAACCAGGAGCTGAATATCCTGGGGCAAACCATTCGTTTCACGCAAGCAACCCTGGAAGGCGATGGGGTGACCAGTTTGCGCGTCAAATTGCTCAGTGAACCGCAATCAGAAAACCAGGATTTGGTAATTGCTGGTCTCGATTTGAGTAAGCCAGAAGGAATCGATGACCGGTATGGCTCTGGCTTCAACTCACAGGGACAGGTGGTGGTATTTTCCGAGTTGATCGGTCCCATTTCTGGCAAAAAGACAGAACTGCTGACCTTCCCCATCCTGGGGGCGCAAATTATCCTGCCCGGTCCATTTGAATTTGTGGTTCCCGCTCCATCCTTGGCTGTAGATTCACCCGTAGAGACACCGGTTATTGTGGATGGGAGCAATTTTATTCCCCAACCTACGCCAACACCCATTACCTTGGATAGCTATCAATACAGCGGGCGGGCAATTCAAGCAGGAGATTTGCTCTTCACGGTTGTTGGAGAGGATGATACCAGCCTGTATGCGGCTCACCCTTCCTCTGATGATTTTGTACCTGAGTTAATTGCGACGCTGCCGGGACAGGTTTACCAGTTCTACATCCATCCGGATCGGCTGGGGTTGGATTACCTGGTTGGTGAAAAAGTATCCGAAGATGGATTCTCGTTTTATCGTTCACCGCAGCTATTTAGCCTGCGCTTTGCAGATTCACAGCCACAACAGCTGTTTGCTTTTCAACGGGGATCGGATCAGGTGAAAGGAACAGAATTGCTTGCGACCTGGTCCAATGATGGAAGATTGATGGTTTTCTCATCTACTGGATTCTTTCCCAAACCAGGTGAGGCGCCCAATAAGATGGGTTGGTTCGACTTTACTTGCCGGGATACGGGCAATTGCCAGCCGGAATACCTTCAATTGCCCGCTGGTTTAGCTATTAATCCGTTTGAGTTTTCACTGGATGGCTATAAGTTGTTGATGCAAGGAAGATATATTAATGGGGTGGGATCTGGCGCAGGTGACATTTTCTTTATTAATTTCAACGCACAGTTACAGCCAGAAGCTATTCAAAATCTTACAAATAGCGATCAAGTCGATGAAGAATCGCCGCAATGGCTGCCAGATGGTAGTGGATTTTTATCGGCATGTTCGGATGACCAAACCCCGAACAATGAATATAACCTCTGTCAGCATGGAGTGTCTATTAGGCAAAATGAAACACTCTTGCGTTTACCTTTTAACATGCACCAGTTTGAACTATCGCCTGACGGAAAAATGCTGGTGGATCTAATATTTGTGCCGGATGCTATCAAGTCTCAACGGAATTTGCGGTTATTCAATCTGGAAACTCGTCAGACAACCACCTTGATGCAAAACAGCGATTTGTACCTGGATGCTCAAAGCTTTTCGCCGGATAGCCAATATCTGGGCTTTGTGTGGGATGGGAGTAGAAAGTTGAGCGTGATCCAGCTTGAGTCCGGAAAGGAATATAATTTAAGTGATAGTGTAAAAACGGGAGCCATTTCCTGGTTGAGTTGGGTACATATTGCACAATAATGGGGCTAGACAAGAAAGAAGAGGTTTCTATGAAGAACAAACTTTTCCACAGACCAATTCTGACGTTTGTGCTAATCATCTTATTAACTGGTTGTGCTACAGAGACGGCTGTTCCTGCCACGCCTGCTTATCCGACCAGTCTTTCCACAGCTACCCAACCAGTATCTAGTTCTACTGCAGAACCCGCGTCTGGATGGGAAAACGTAGAAACGCAGCTATCCTCAGCGATTTTACGAACACCGGATGGAAAATGTGAGTGGGAGGTATGGGGCTGGCTGGAGCAAGAGGTATACGTCTGGGCATTTTGCCAGTCAGGAGCTATGCCGCATGCCAGCGCAGCAAGCGTCCCTGCTGTACTGCACCTTCGCGAGGATCAGTCGGTTGAGACTGTTGACTTACCCCAAGATGGTAATGCTTATGGAGTGAGTGTGAGACGTTTGTTTCCTCCGGCAGTGCAGGAAAAGATTTCCGCACATGCTTTTGATGTAGATGCCGCCCAAGCCCATCTTGCGCTGCGTTGGGAAGATCCATCCCTCACGCCAGCCATTTATATTGAAACCGGTGACCCACTGCCTCTGCCGGGCGAACCGGCAGTTCCTGCCATTTCAGCAGACTATGTGGATCGCCTTACAACGATTTCCACGCTGGGAGCGGGGAATGTCAATCGCTTGGTATTCCTGACAGACGACCGATTGGTAGCATACGGCGAGCGAGGGATTGAGTTTGTAAATATGACCATCATGCAAACCAGCCATCCATACCAGGAAATTCTTGTAGGCAGAGAAGGCGTGCTCTCTCCCGATGGTCAACTCTTGGCGGTTTGGGAGGATGGCAAGCTGCAGATTTATACTCTTGAAAATGGCTCCCTATTACAGACCGTTGAGATTAATGAACAGGATGGACGTGTCATATCAGCCAACTTTCTCTCCGATGGAGAGACCCTGGCAATAGAATTACGCCCCATCGGAGAAGAGGTATATTCACACCAGGTTATGTTCTATCGCATGAATGATGGCATGCTTCTCAACCGTTGGGATATGCAGGGCATGAGTATGGTCTTTTCGCCGGATGAGCATAGCATGGTCAGTCAGGCAATGAGCGGGCTTAAGGTATGGTCTGTTCCGGAAGGCGAACTGCTGCATACCTTTCAGGCAGTCACCAGTTCAGCAACGTTTTCAGCGGATGGACAATTCTTGGCTGTTGCGGATATGGGTGTGGTGCGAATTTTGTCGGTTGCGGATGGCAGCGAAATTGGGCATCTTCCGGAAGATATCGGGGCTGTCTCCGGGGTGGATCTTTCTCCGGATGGCAAGCTGTTGCTCACGTGGTCGAACGACTCGTCCCCGGCGCGCCTGTGGCGCGTATCCGACCTTTCTCTACTTCTCGAATTGCCCATTGAAGGTGTTTCCGCAGGAGTATTTCACCCCAATGGGACTGCTGTCGTACTGGCTGGAAATGGTGCCATAGGACTATATTCTATATCGACGGGCGAATTGATCGGAAGTGTCGATGATCAGTTTCCAGCCATTGCAGGTCTATCATTTGCGCCAGATAAGACCCTGAGCGAGGGCGCTCGTTTAGCGGTGCTGTATGGAATAAACACCGATCACTCCCTTTTGGTGAATTGGGGCATTCCCCAGGGCACGCGCCAGTTCATGAGTGATGCTTATTCAGCCATCAGTTTGGAATATACCAGCGACCCTTATGGGATTGCTGTCGGCTCGTGGGATGGGACCGTGCAGATGGTTGATCCAGATGATGGGGCGCTGCTGCGCACATTCGAGGGACTGCCTGCTCAAGTGCAAGCCATCCAGCAGGATGGTTGGGGGCAAATGGCAGCCAGTTCGATGAATGAAGCGCGCATTTTTGTGCTGCCGGATGTAAATGAAAGCAGTGGGCGGGAGGTTAGCATGTCTGGCGGGTGGGTAAGCGCTCTATCCTGGACCTGTTACCTCTTCGCTGCGCCTATGGATGGATCCGTGTGGGTGCTGGATGAGACAGGGGAAAATGTTGTGCAGACCTTGACGACGATGGACGATGGGTATGAAAGTTACCTGGCTGTTCCAGCGGACTGCATGCAGATAGTAGCAGGCAAAAATCAATCCATCTACCGCTGGCAGACAGTAGACTGGGAAGCATTGCCGACCTGGTCGATGCCGGCAACGATTACTGCACTGGCAGTTTCGCCAGATGGTTCGCTTGTGACGGTGGGCTTGGCAGACGGTCAAGTGCAGTTGCTGGAACGTGAAACTGGTACATTGCTGCGGGTATTAGAAGGGCATTCTGGCGAGATAACTGCACTCGATTTTTCTCCGTATGGTAATTTCTTGGCTTCGGGTGGGACGGATGGTGTGGTCACGGTGTGGGGGATGAAGTAAGAATATCGGTTCTTCACCACGTGATCCTTTCGATTATTTTTTCCAGGTTCAGTAGCAAGAGCAGATCTTGTTTTTGGATGGATGGCTTAAAAGCTTGTCTTTTTAGCTCCCTATTTTATTAAACTTATCCATTTTTATACTATGAGACTGTCCCAAAAGGGCAGTCTCATAGTTAATCTGTCCTGCATCGATGAATTTCAAAAAGCATACCTGACCAGTTTCATCATGTTTCCGTCATAATAGTAGGCAATCAAAGAACGATTCGTTTCATCAATGACCAGCCGAGGAAAACCGCGTTCCAAATTTATCTGGCGGATCAGTTCCATTGTCTGCCCATCATATATCTTGATAGAACCTGCAGTATAGTCTGCGCCTGCTTCGGCTGTATCTCTGACCGTTACTATATATTTACCGTTCTTAGAAACAGTAACGTAATGGCTTTCTTCATCATCGGCTAGCTGAATCTCCTGTTTTTCCAATGTATCTAGATTTATCTTAAATATTTTCCCTGAGCTCGGATACCATGGACCTTTGAACTCCTCATGGAAAAAGACTGCATGATCAGTGGTTTGAATGTCCTCACCGATTGCGTCCCATTTCGTATAATCAATCACCTTGTTGTTATGGTTATCCAGATCTATGATCCCGAAACCAGATCCGGAACTTTCAGTGGCGGTAAAAGCTAGGTATTCATCATTTCCGGCAAACTCTAGTGAATCGATATACCCAAAAGTCGCTAGTCCGCTCTTCGAAAAATCAAAAACGACCTGTTGCTCCTTCGTCTGCAGATCATAAAGCAAAACTTGATTGGTTACAATATTGGCACAAGCAACTTTTTCTCCACTTTTTGATAATGCGCAAATATGCGGGTCAAGCACATGATATGGTATATCAAATATCTGTCCCACATCAACCGTATTGATTAAATTAAGGCTTGCATCATATCTATCCAATATGAGAGGACAGTCCATAGCATGTTCCGTCATACATTTCAGGTCTTGTTCAAATAAACCCACAATGTTTTCAGCAAAGTCAACTTTCTGAGCAAGATAAGGATCAGTAGAGATTTCCGTTTTATAAAGCAGCGTTTCTGAATTCAAATCAAACAGCGCAGCAGAATCAAACCATATCAGGAGATTATGATCATCCGTTAGATGAATTCCTGGCGTGCTGTATTGGGAGAATAGGTCATTCTCAATCAGCAAATTCGTCAAATCCTTATCTGCAGCCGGCGCAATAGCTGTAGCCGCGTTATTGTTCGACAAATCTGAGTTTGCAGTTAGTGCAATCACTGCAGCCTCGTCGTTGACTAACAAGACAGACTTTGTTTTATGACCATAGATTTCACTGTCTTTATAACTTTCTCCGACAGGAATAATCATGGCATAAATTGTATTCAGCCGATCGTAGTCATGGATGTCTAAAGTGAACTTATACTTTGACATTTTGTCATTGTGAATTCCCATCAGAAAACTCTGCTGTCCTGCAATGCTGACCGGTTCATGATTCACAAAAATGGTAACACGGTAATCGGTCTCAGTACCGCCGTAACCGCTCAATTCCAGATCAATTTTTCCGTTTTCCGCAAATAAATTAACATTTGACCAATTAAATTCACCAGTGTATAAATTAAAATCAGCTTGACGGACTCTTCCCGATGCGTCCAGGTCTTTATTTTGACTAATTTCTTTCGCTGATTGAGGAATAGGTTCCGTCTCAATGGCGGGAGCATAATTTTCCGTATACTGAGGCGCATCGGTTTCCATGATTACGGTCAGCGGTATATAAAATGATGCATCTTGATAGATGCCGAAACCCTTGTCTTCTGTTTCTGGAACAAAAGAGGGTTCCCACAGAAAAACTCCGAACAGACCAAGATCATCTCCAGCTGAGCCGGTTACCGGAGTGAATGACACAGTAAACTCAATCCTGCCATCACTGCTGACACGGTGTTTGCTTAATAACACTTCCTGATCAGCGTCTATTCTGCCATCTTGCTGACTGCTTTCTATAACTTGATGCGGCTGTGGAACCCCATCCAGAAAAAGCATCAGACCAACTTCAGTATCAGATCCGGTTCCTTCGAGATAGTAAGAGAGCTGGATAGGTTCGCCGTCATACGTTAGGGTATCATCCTCAAGGGGATCAAAATCAATAGGACCTATACCATACCCTCCAATCCTCTGTCCCTCGCTCGACTGCTCCCCGCCGGAATCCGTTTGCTCAGATGGATTCATTGTAGGAAGAGTCAGTATCTGTTCCGTTGCGGTGGGTGAGGATGAACAAGCCGCCAGCGTCAAGATTAAGATAGCGATGCTGCACAATTTCATTTTTATCTGATAGTTCATTTTTTCCTCCAAAACTTATTTTCAACAACTATAGCTTAAAGGAACTGCCCTGTGTTTTACGGATCAGTAACAGTAAGACGGTGCAGTGTTACGGTTTGGTAACACCCATAGTCTTTCGGGATTTTACCTATCTGATAAAATAAGGAAAAATCATCCATCACAACATTGGCATGAATTGAACCTGTTATGGCAAAAACCCAGTTACTGATCGCAGACGATGAGCCTGATTTGTTGGCAGAACTAAACCCATTGCTTGAACGGGCGGGGTTTGCAGTGTTGACAGTATTGGATGGAGAGCAGGCATTGAAAGCGATCGATATAAATCACCCTGATCTCATTGTTTTAGATGTACTGATGCCTCATATGGATGGTAGGGAGGTTTTGCGACAGCTTCGCCAACAAGGTAATTGGACCCCGGTCATTCTGCTGACCCAGATAGGTACGCCGACTGAACGGGCACTTAGTTTGCAGGAAGGGGCAGATGACTACCTCAACAAACCTTTTGAACCGCTTGAACTCGTTGCAAGGATTCAGGCAGTTCTCCGGCGCAGCCAGCACGAGAACTTACCTCTCAATAGTTTTCGCCTTATTTGCTCTGAAAAATTACTTCTTGACCGCCAGACACGTCGTGCATTTTGGGATGGAAGGGATTTGATGCTTTCAGCCAGAGCATTCGGGGTTTTGGAATATCTTATGCTCAACAATCAGGAAATTATTACCCGGGAACGGTTACTGGATCAAGTCTGGGGATGGAGCTCACCCATTGGAACACGAGCAGTCGATACCAGAATAAATGAGATACGAAAATCCCTGGAGGATGATCCTGAAAAACCTCAATTTATTGAGACTGTGATAGGATCAGGCTACCGATACCTTAAGGGAGTTTCAGGTCAAAAATGAGCAAATCGGTTTCGCATCGTCTGATATTGGCACTTCTCCCACTCTTTCTGGGCATTCTATTCGTATTCTTGATCAAATCTAACTTGTTCGAAAACTATGTCGTGCTTGGCCATTTTCACGTTGACCTGATAGCGCTCTGTCTTCTGATTAGTTGTATCCTCTCGTTATGTTTTGTGATCATAATTCTTACTCAATCAAAAAAGAAGTCAGACCAAGATCGAAAAATAGCACATGAGAGGGAAATACAGTCTCTGGAGAGACAACGTTTCATGTATCGCTTAGACCACGAAATGAAAAATCCGTTAACGACAATACGTCTGGGAATAACCAATTTACAGGATCGTCAAGTCAACGACCCGGATGAGACCGAGACACTTAATCGCATTGGCTATCAAGCCCAGAGATTACAGACGCTCGTAGAGGATATGAGGCGACTCGCTGATCTTGACGAGGCAAGCATGGACATTGAAGACAACAGTCTAGCTGATATCCTGGAAGAGGCAGTTACTCAATCCAGAAGCTTGCCTGGAAGAGACCAATCCTCCGTCCAATTAACTGTTCAAGAAGTCCCATGGCCACTGGCACCCATTCGAGGAGATCGAGATTTGTTAGTAATCGCCTTTCGCAATTTAATCGAAAATGCTCTTAAATTCAGTGAATCATCCGGTCAGATTGAAGTTCGTGCTACTGAAGATAATCACCGCATTTTAGTTGAAGTTGCCGATAGCGGCAGAGGCATTCCCCCCGAGGATTTACAATACATTGGTACCGAATTATATCGGGCGAAAAATGCTCAAGATCAACCGGGAAGTGGGTTGGGGTTGGCTATGGTTAAACGTATCGTAGAACTACACCATGGTCGCATTGAGATCAACAGCCGGCTGGGACAGGGGACTGTGGCTCGTGTGGTGTTGCCAATGAAGGTGAGCTGAAATGGGTAATCTGGCAGGCAAAGCGGGAAAAGTTAGAAGAATGGTAAATTATGTTTTCCGAATATCTGCTATCTGGATCCCCGCGCTCTTGCTATTGGCAGGTTGTGGAGGAATCCAGATAGATTCGCAAATACTCAAACCATCTCTTGCAACAGCCACAGCAGTTGAACAAACACAACAGGCTGAACCCACCAGGCTGCTGCCCGTGGTAGGGATGCTGACGGCAACTGCCACTCCAGGAATCAGTCCAACACTTTCATCTACCCTGGGAATTGTTACAGTTTCTCCCTCAATGGAAGAATCCGATTTTGTCAGTTGGGAAAGTTTAATTGACTACAATCTTCTCAAAGATATTGACTGGGCAGTATATAGTGAAGTCATCATAGCAGGTCGCTTGGGTTGGCGGCGATACGCAGTTCCTGTGCCAACCACATGGGCAATAAATCCCGAATCTGGAGAGAATGGCTTGGTTGTGACCAATGATTATCCTATTATGGAAAATACAGATAGCATTGAACTTGTGAGATTTGATTTTCGAGCTCTTGGGGATTTTGTCTTGCAGACTCCTGCTGGAAAAGAGCGGAAGGTTAGAATCACAGGAGAGCCTGGCGTACTTTGGACCAATATTGTCGAACCAGACAGGTATCATGAATACGTACTTTTATTTGAACATGATGGCGTGAACTATGCAATCTGGGGCACGATCAAGTTGCCAGCTACTGACAGTGTTGCTATGGAAAAATTTCAAGCTATGCTTTTTTATGTTATGTCTTTCTTAATCATTGATTAAGAAAACCAAAACGACAACGCTGCTGACAAGCTAAGTTTAGATGAACAGTGATACCCACTGTCACTTAAAGTTCTGGTCTTCAATGAAATGTACTCAATTCGCATAACCAAGGTTGAGATTTTTACTAATTTCTGTGACGAGTAGTGTATGGTCAAAAACTAAAAGTTTTCTTCGAATGTTTCTGAAATCATCTATCTTGAAGTTGATTTAAACATTTCACCCCTTCTGCCATATCTAGAAGGGGTGTTTTTAGCGGGAGCGACGGGATTCGAACCCGCGATCTCGGCCTTGACAGGGCCGCATGTTAAGCCACTACACCACGCCCCCGTGATGTGGAAAACAGTTTAACACAGGATAAAACCAGCGTCAAGTTTTAGTTTTTACCAAATATCCATTTATGATGCTGATCGCTCCATTCGCAAATCTCTTCAGGTTTGAACCACAGTGCGATCTCTCGTTCAGCAGTCTCATGGGAATCTGAAGCATGGATGAGATTTCGGCTGGTCAATAAAGCATAGTCATGGCGGATGGTTCCCGGGGCTGCTTCAAGAGGATTGGTTTTGCCTACGGTTTGGCGCACCGCCTCAATGGCATGTTCGCCCGCCCATACCATTGCCATGGTAGGAGCCGAAGTGATGTATTCCACCAAGCCATTATAAAAACTCTTGCCTTTGTGTTCCTTATAATGTGTTTCCGCCAATTCACGGCTAACGAGCAACATTTTAGCGGCTACCAGCTGCAAACCGCGGTTTTGGAAACGATCAATGATCTCACCGATTAATTTACGCTGTACCCCATCTGGTTTTATCAGCACGAGTGTTTTTTCAAAGTTTTCTTCCATGAAATTTCTTTCTTATACCAATGAATTTTTTTCTGCATTATGAAATGCTTGCAGGGCTTTTTCTTTTTGATTGGTTTTTAGATAAGCTTTTCCAAGAACAAACCACGCATCCGGTTCTTGAGATAATAATTGATCCGTGTTTTCCATGATGGCGATGATTTCTTCAAGCCTGTATTCTTTATCAACAAGAGTATCTAATTTTTGGATTGCATAGCGGTAATTGTTACCCTCAATCGCCTTGAGCACTATTTGCATTCCTTCATTGTTGTTTTCAAGATTATCGATCTTTTGTGTATCTTCAAGAATTGATTTCTTTTGGTGATTGGGTTCGTTTTCAATTTTCACCCAATCCTTAGAGATAGCTTCAGATTCTGGTTCTGAAATAGTGGGTACTTCATTATCAACCATACCTGTTTCATCTTTTTCAATATCGCTGAGATTGGGAATTTTCTCATCTTCTGGTTGAAGAAATTGGGGAAGATTCCTTTCATCCATATTACTTGCATCAATAGCATCATCGAATATCCATCCAGGGATGTCTGAGACAACTTCTTCCTGTGGAATCATGAGATTCTTGGCAGGGAAAGTTTCTTTTTCTGGTGGGGAGTCGGATTCGGTCTCACTTTCAATGGGGAGAGCGGCTTCTTTAGAAAACTCGCTTTCTGGTTCTGTCAAACGATCTTCAATGATAGAATCCCAATCAATCACAGAGTTAACGTCTTTTTCAGGGTCCCACATGCTTGCTTGATTCCAGTACTCTTCAATATCCTCCTGCCATTTCACCGTACTGAGATCAGGAACGGGATCTCTGCCATTATATTTATCCAAATTGACGGCAATGTCCGGCACATCTTCCACAACCTTGATTTTCTCGCCCACATACAGGTAATATGGATCGACATCAATAAGGCGTTGGTGAAACGCTTCTGTATCAAGAGCTTCTGAGGTATGGGGAAGGACCTCGAAAACAATCTGGTTTGCTATAAAATTGAAAGGTGAGGAGCCAAGTATTTCGATACATAATTGAACCGCTTCAATGCGTTCTCCGGTTTGCATCAGAGCGTGTGCCAAATATCCTTTGAAATCGGTGCGCGAGGGGTTGGTTTGTAAACCAATGCGCAATTCAGCAATTACTTGGGGATACAGCCCACTGCGCCGATACATGTTGACCAATGCGCCACGCGTAAGGCGGATCGTTTGGGGTTCGACTCCGTCTTTTTTCAAATGGAGGCGTTTTAATTCTTCTTTGAGCATGGCATTGGTTGGTTGTAGCTCAAAGGCGCGTTCCATATGCAATACCGCATTGTCGAGCTGGTTGTTGACTTCAGCAATGAAACTCAAACCTATGTGCGCTACAAAATCATCGGGGTAGACCTCGAGCACTTTTTCCAAAACAAAATAGGAATCCTCATAGTTCCCTTTTTCCATGAGGATTTTCCCTAATAGGCGATATGTCTGAATATGTTTTGGATAAGTCTGGAGAATGAACCAGCAGTGTTTTAGCGCTTCGTCAAGGTTTCCATTCTGAATGAATACTTCAATTTCCTGAACGTATTTTCGTAAGGGAATCCTCAACATAATGTTCCATCCTCAAATTTATTCTCCCAGGTAATCTCGTAATTTTCTTCGAATGGTCGGATGTCGCAGACGACTGAGCGCCTGAGCTTCGATTTGGCGTACTCTTTCACGAGTGACGCCCATTTTACGACCGACCTCTTCCAGCGTGTATGCTTGTCCATCCAGCAAACCGTAGCGCAGCTGGAGGATGCGCACTTCACGCGGTGGGAGTGTATTTAATATTACATTAAGATGCTCTTTTAATAAATTATAAGTGGCAGTTTCATCGGGCGCAGGGATCTCATCATCTTCGATAAAATCGCCAAGCACGGAATCATCTTCATTGTCAGTGGGAGTTTCCAGTGAAAGCGGTCGCCGTGACACCTTTATCATATTTTCTACTTTCTTAGGCGTAACGTCTAATGCTTCAGCCAGTTCATCAATTGTTGGATCTCGACCAAGTTTTTGGGTAAGCTGATGTTGTATTCGCAAGAGTTTGTTGATCTGATCGCCCATATGAACGGGCACACGGATCGTGCGTCCCTGATCAGCAATGGCGCGAGTTACCGCTTGACGGATCCACCAGGTGGCATAGGTGCTGAATTTATGCCCTCTGCGGTAATCGAATTTTTTCGTGGCACGGATCAATCCGATATTTCCTTCTTGGATTAGATCAAGAAAAGGAACACCACGCCCCATGTATTTTTTGGCAACGCTGATGACAAGGCGAGAGTTGGCAGTAACCAGGTGTTCACGAGCTGCCCAACCATCTTCGATAAGATCACGCAATTCAGATCGGCGAGTATTATTAATATTTCCCGTCGCAAGTTCTTCACGTGCCATCCTACCACGTTCAATGCGTTGAGCCAGGTCAACTTCCTCATCTGCGGTTAGCAGCGGAACGCGGCTCACTTCCTTGAGATACAAACCGATGGTATCATCGGTATCAATGTGACGCAGATCATCAACATCCACGTCGATCTCAATTTCATCTTCGTCGCGATCGTCATCCTTGATAAGTTCTTCTTCAGTAGGCTCGGGAATAGTGTCATCATCCTCAATATAAGGAATGCCGGCACTCATCAAAGAGGCGAAAGCTTCTTCTAATTGTCCAAGATCCTGTTCGGCATCGGGGAAGAAATGCAAAACATCATCATAGGTTACGTAATTTTTTTGACGACCAAGTTCGATAAGTCTAGCAATTGCTGAGTAACCAATGACATCATCTTCTTCTTCAAGAACACTGATTTTGCTATTTGCCATAAATGATCACAACCTTTTTATAAACAAAATTATGGCACGCAAAAATGAATACTCCTTATGAGCATACATGTTTTCAAAACAAAATGCAATACTACTTTCGTTTTATAGAAAATATTTACAAATTTGCGTGCTGCGCAACATCCTACTATACACAATTGGCTTGTAAAAGTCAACAACCAATCCACATTTATTATATATTTTTTACATGATCGCTAAAATATGGCGGAAGTAATGAGTGGATGTGAATGGGCTCACCTGTTTTAGGATGATGAAACCAGATATTGTGTGCATGCAGTAGTAATTTATCCGAATCTGGGTGATAGGTTTCAAGTGAATGCGTGAATCGATACGCTCCATACAGGCTATCCCCCACAACTGGCAACCCACAATATGCCAGGTGAGCTCTAATTTGGTGGGTTATTCCACTTTCAATTGAAATAGAAAGAAATGTTTCGGTTTCATACCTTTTCAATACTTCTACGTTTGAAACTGCTTTCTTCCCTCTGGCAGTGTCAGGGATCGTTCGATGATGTCGGTCTCCATTTTTTAACAGGGGAATGGTGATAGTTTTCTTTTCCCACATAGGGCTACCGTGAACAACGGTTTTGTATTCCTTGTGGATCTCGCGATGTTCGAACTGCATATTTAAAGAACGATGGGCATTTGCATTGCGAGCGAAGAGGAGTATTCCACTGGTCTCTTTATCGAGCCGGTGAACAACCCATACCTCCCCAAAATTTTGAGAGAGAATATTTCGCAAGCAAGGAACATTTTTATCATATCCGTCCGGGATGGTTCGTAATCCTCCAGGTTTATTAACTGCAAGGATATCTTCATCCTTATAAAGAACTTTCAAAGAAGTAATTTCATCCATCAACGACCGCTCTGATTTATAATCATATTAAATAAACCTACGTGAAGGTGCTAAATGTTGATTGTAATTGTACATGTTCATGTTGAGGAAAATTGCGTTAATGATTTTATCAGAGCAACAAAGAATAATGCCGAACACAGCATTCAAGAGGAAGGGGTTGTTAAATTTGATTTCATCCAGCAAAATGATGACCCTGCCAGATTTGTGCTGCTGGAAGTTTATCAAAATGAAGAAGCCGCTTCTGCACATAAGGAGACATCTCATTATCAGGAGTGGAAGGGAATTGTTGCAGAAATGATGGTAGAACCACGGTACAGTGTGAAATTTCACGAGATCTACCCACCTTCCGAAAAGTGGTAAATATAGTGTGATGGTAGAAAACAAATTTTCATTTGCAACTGCTGATACCATTATTTTTGGATGGGGCGAAAGGCATACAGTATCTCAATATGCTGCAAAATTTGGCTCTCATGGTCTTTTACTTCATTCTCGTAGTGTAAAAGAAATACCTGAAATTGTGGAAACACTTCACCGTTCAGGTATTTCTGTAACTCAACAAGTGCTTACAGGGGAACCAACGGATGAAAAGGTCAGCACATTGGCTGATTCATATCGTGACCAGCAAATAGATTTTATTATCGGCGTTGGAGGAGGCAGTGTTTTGGATACAGGGAAAGCTTTATCTGCCTTAGTGACCAATCACGGTACTTTACTGGATTACCTGGAAGTTGTGGGGAGGGGTCTTCCATTGCAAAATCCTCCCTGCCCGTATATCGCGCTTCCCACCACCGCGGGGACCGGCACAGAAGTAACCAAAAATGCGGTCATTAAAGTGACCAGTAAGAATGTAAAAGTCAGCATGCGCAATGCAGCTATGATCCCAGATATCGCTTTGATCGATCCGGAATTAACAGTGAGTTTACCTCCCACTATAACAGCATCAACGGGTATGGATGCTTTTATACAGGTACTTGAACCATACTGTTCGCGGAACGCAAATAAAATGGTGGATATGTTCTGCCGTGAAGGTATTCCCCTGGCGGCGAAGACTCTACCCATTGTTTACCACAACCCAACCGATGAAAAATCCAGAACGATGATGGCATGGGTGAGTTTATTAGGTGGACTTTCACTGGCGAACGCAAAATTGGGGGCTGTACATGGGTTTGCAGGACCGATTGGTGGCATGTTCGATGTTCCACATGGTGTTATTTGCGCGTGCTTACTGCCGCAAGTCTTTAAAAAGAACATTGTCAAAGTACAGGAATGTGGAGATGAGAATTTAGTAAAACGGTTTAATCAAATCGCTGCATGGGTATTAGGAGAAGATAATCCATCTGCCCCAAAAGCAGTGGAGTGGTTCATCGCGCTTAATGAGGAATTATCCATTCCAAAATTAGGACAGCTCGGTATAAAGGAGCCGAATTTTGATGCCATCATCGAAAAATCTCTTGTCTCCAGCAGTATGAAGGGGAACCCCGTGCTGCTGGATGCAGCGGATCTGCGTGAAATTTTACTGAATTCATGAGAGGTGAAGATTTCTTCACCTCTCCCTTTATTTAACAAGGAATGAACACCCTAAAATTGTAGGACCACCATGCAGAATAATTGCTGGCGGGAGGTAATTAACCGGGATGGTAGAGACACCGGATTCTTCTTTTAATGTCGATGCAAATTCCTGTGCTTTACCAACAATACCACCGTGTTCAATATTAAGATAAGAAGTGTCACTGGCAGGGCATTCATCCAGAATGATCTCTTTAAAACGCTCTATTGCTTTTTTAGTGGTACGTTGTGTTTCTTTTGCATCAATTTGACCATCTACTATTTGTAGAATGGGTTTCATCTGCAGCATACTTCCAACCAGTTTTGAGGCTGCTCCTATACGCCCACCTTTGTAAAGATACTCAAGCGTATCCACCAGGAAATAAGTGCGAGTTTTTGCTGATAATTCTTGGAGTGTTGATTCTATTTCATTAGCACTGGCGCCATCATCAAGCATTTTTTTAGCTATCCGCACCAGAATCCCCTGTGCCGTTCCCAGTGTTTTAACGTCGATAATACGAATATCCGCAGCTGGATGTTCTTGTTTTGCCGTGCAATATGCGCGATATGTTCCACTGATTTTTTCAGAAGGGCAAATAGCAATGGCAGTGTCTCCTTTTTCTTCTATTTGTTTGAATATAGGCTCTACAATAGCAGGAGGTGGAGCCGCAGTGGTTGGCAGCTGTTTAGCAACCGATAATTTTTCACCAAAAGTAATCGAATCGATTTCACTATCATCACGGTATGTCTTATCTCCAAAAACAATGATCTGGGGTAAATACAGCAATCCCATATTGTTTGCTTCATCTAGAGGAATGCAGGATAAGGTATCACTGATTAATTGGATCATAAATTCTCCATCACACTTTAAGTTGCTTGTACTGACTGATTCGATGGTAATGCTTCAAGAGGTTCAGCAGTTTTGACCGCATCCAGGATCGCTTCTGCTACCATATCCGCTGCAAAAGCACCAATAGTATTGACATCACATTTTTTCTTTCCGGTGGCGAGTGCGAAGATGGTATCTCCATCAAACATGGTATGGGCAGGGCGGATTACTCTGGCTAGACCATCCTGTGCCATCTGTGCCACCTTATTTACTTCTTCTTTATTAAGAGTGGCATTGGTTACCACTGCTCCAATCACAGTATTGGATTTAGAAGCGAACTGTAACGCCGTTTTTCCGATCATCGAACGCATGACCTGCTGTGTGTTTGCAAAATACTCTGTCTCGCCAATCGTGACGGGACCTCTTTGTAGGGAACGGGTGCCTGCTAGAATTGAACCGGTGGCGGGGTCAACCACATCTCCAAACGCATTCACCGCAATGATTGCGCCAACATAGAGACTCTGCGAAATTTCCACTGCTGCAGTTCCAATACCTGCTTTCATCGCCTGCCCCATGCCAAGAATTTTCCCAACACTAGCCCCAGTTCCAGCTCCAAAGTTTCCGCTTTTAGGTTGATTGTTGGATGCGTCTACACAAGCTTGATATCCCATGGTCGCATCCGGGCGAATGGTAGCGTCCCCAACTCCTAGGTCAAATAAGATAGCCGCAGGAACAATTGGAACCCGGGCAAAGCCGGTATCAAAACCGATCTTATGTTCCTCAAGGTAGTGCATAACACCTGAGGCTGCATCCAGCCCATAGGCGGAACCACCAGCTAATAAGACTGCATGCACTTTTTCTACCATGTGCATGGGTCTTAGTAAATCGGTTTCTCGTGTACCAGGTGAACCTCCACGCTGGTCAACACCTCCGACTGCACCTTCTTTGCACAGGAGAACAGTGCATCCCGTCCAAGCTGTATGATCGCTGACCTGCCCGATCAAAAGATTATCTATGTCAGAAATACGAGCTTTCTTATAAACCACCTGAATCTCCTTTCAAAACAAATAACCTAAAAAATCACACCTGTTTTAATGTCGAAATTAACCAGAGATATTGTAATTTGTAATTACTTTTTAGATAAAGACAATCTCATATCCATAGAAATAAAATGGCATAAATTCCCTCAAGCGAAATGAAAAAACGTATCAAGAGTATTAATATTCCATAAAAAAACTGGCAGATTGAAGCAAGTCAATGTCAAAATAGTAAGATATGATTATATCTGAATCAAGGGATTTGAAATGAGAATTGCATTAATTGGATTGGGGAAAATGGGCGCAAATATGGCTCGTCGATTAAGTGCCGGAAATATCGAGCTGGTCGCGTACAATCGCAGCCCCGAAAAAACACAGGAGCTTTCTGAAGAAATAAGTTTACAGCCTGCGTATAGCTATGAAGAAGTTGTCACGTATTTAGACAAACCCCATATCATCTGGTCTATGGTCCCAGCTGGAAAAACAACCAAAGAGGTGGCAAAAGCTTTTTACGACCTGCTAGGGGAGGATGATATATTTATTGATGGTGGCAATTCATTTTACAGAGATTCAATGCAGCTGGCAGAAATGTTTTCCGCGAAAAAGATCCATTTCTTGGATGTAGGCGTTAGCGGAGGAATATGGGGGTTAGAGGAAGGTTATTCGCTGATGATAGGAGGGGAAAGAAAGGTTGCTGATTATCTTAGCCCTGTTTTTGAAGTATTGGCGCCTGGAAAAGATAAGGGCTGGGGCTATGTAGGACCGCATGGTGCGGGTCATTTTGTAAAAATGGTTCATAATGGCATTGAGTATGGCATGATGGAAGCAATGGCAGAGGGATTTGAGATATTACATGCCAAGCAGGAATTTGACCTCAATCTGGAAGAGGTTTCCAGAATCTGGCAGGATGGATCGGTTGTTCGTTCGTGGCTGTTAGATTTAACCCATGATGCACTTGAAGAGGACCGAGAACTATCAACGATTGAAAGCTGGGTGGATGATTCAGGAGAAGGGCGTTGGACAGCCCATGAAGCGATTGAACTTGGGGTACCAACACCTGTGATAACCAATGCTCTCTTCCGGAGATTTGACAGTCGCCAGAAGGATAGTTTTGCGATGAAAATATTAGCAGCCATGCGAAATAAATTTGGAGGACATGCAATAAAAGAAAAGAAGGGTAAATGAACAAGAACTCACCTGATCACGATTTGATCGGTTTCGTGATATTTGGAGCAACAGGGGATCTTACCCGGCGCAAGCTACTCCCTGCGCTTTATCAGTTAGCCAAGGAGCAAAATCTACCCGATGGAATAAAGATCATCGGATTTGCAAGAAGACCGTGGAGCGATGATTTTCTGAAAGATACTTTAAAAAAAGGAATAGATGAATTTTCACGTCAAAAACCGGTCGACTCACAAGTTGTTTCAAAGTTGTTAGAAAATGCAACCTATGTGCAGGGGGAATTTGAGAAACCGGAAGGGTTTAATAAACTGCGTACGCTGATCGAAGAAGAAAACATCAAAAGGGTCATTTATTATCTGGCAACACCACCTACTGCATATATGGATATTCTTGATAACCTTCATATCTGTAGCTATCCTCAGATGATGCACGAAAATGGCTGGGCTCGTATAGTAGTTGAAAAACCGTATGGGCAGGATCTGGAAACAGCAAAATCGTTGGATGAAAAAATCCATACTTGTTTTAAAGAAGAACAAATATTTCGTATCGATCATTATCTGGGAAAAGAAACGGTACAGAACATCCTCGTTTTCCGTTTCGCAAATGGAATTTTTGAACCTCTTTGGAACAATCACTACATAGACCATGTCCAAATTACAGTTGCTGAAACAGTGGGGGTTGGAACTCGCGCAGGATATTTTGATGATTCAGGGATCATCCGGGATATGTTTGCCAATCATATGCTGCAGCTGTTATCGCTTACGGCTATGGAGGCGCCTTACGCCTTCAATGCCAGTTCGGTTCGCGATGAAAAGCTAAAAGTACTCAAAGCCCTTCGCCATTTAAAGGGGCAAAAAGCCCTGGACAATACCTATCGAGCTCAATATGGTAGTGGGATTGTGAATGGTAAAGATGTGAAAGCGTATCTCGATGAAGATCGCGTGAAAGATGCTTCCATCACCGAGACATATATGGTTGCCAAACTTTTTGTAGACAACTGGCGCTGGTCGGGAATCCCTTTTTACCTGCGTTGTGGCAAACAACTGCACAAACGAACTACTGAGATTGCCATTCAATTCAAACAGGTACCTTTACCTTTGTTTGATTGGCATAACATGGCTGGCGATGCACCGAATGTGCTTCGTTTACGGCTACAGCCAGATGAAGGAATCACCCTAACATTTGGGGCGAAAGTACCCGGACCGGTCAACGAAATCGCACCTGTAAACATGGAATTTTGTTATGAAGATACTTTTGGCAGCGAGCCTCCGGAGGCGTATGAAAGGCTACTGTTGGATTGCATGGTGGGAGATGCCACCTTATTTACCAGATCGGATGAAGCATTAGCGCAATGGGAATTTACATCAGATATCATGAATGCCTGGGAGAACGATCCCTTGAAAAAATTAGCAATGTATACGCCCGGATCATGGGGTCCGCAAGGAGCTGATGAATTCATGCAGCGTGATGGAAGGAAGTGGCTGAACCCGGAGTAAGATCAGAGTTTCTTTTTACAGTTCGGGCAAGTTTTTTCGTAGTTGATGATGATGAATCCACAATTTAGGCAAGATCTTGGTTGTAAGTTTCCCATGGGAGCTCCACAAGCCACACAGGTGGGAGAACCGCTAGGGTTAGCCGCATCGCAATAATCACACTTAATACGTTTTAATTTTTCAGATAACTCATACCCGCTACCAAGCGAACGCGCATTGGTTTCTAAAACCTTCCAGACTTCGTCGGTGAGCTGCAAGTATTCCACATCCTGCGCGATATCATCTAATCGGTTGAGAAGATTGGCAGGGTTGATGATGGTAGCTAATGCAGAATATCCGAGACTGGCAGCTATTCCTAACCAAGTTTGCTGACCGACCTGCACAGAAATTCCATCCTCGACCTTCCTGAAGTGGATTCCAAGGGCAGTATCTCCCCCTGAGGAGGGTTGAGTGCGTGTTTTTATTTGAATTCCTATACCATCTTCATATTCAACGCGCTGTACAAGCAAATTACCGCGATTGAAATGAATTTGCAGGCATTCAGCTAAATCTTCAGAAGAAAACTGTCCGTGAAAAATTTTTTGTTCCATTAGATTGCATTATAATCAAAAACATTATTAAGAAGAGAAAAACATGCACAAGAAGTCAATATTAATACTTTCACTCATTTTCGCGGTAGTGTTATTGGGTTTATTTACTAATACGGTAAATGCTGATTATCGTTTCCAGCAACCTACCATCGCAATCCCGACGGTAACCGGAACTCCACGCAGAGCAACGGCTTTTGTTAGATTAGATCAAGTAGATCCTGTCAACGTACGTTCAGGTCCTGGTGTTTTCTATGATCAGGTTGGCGTATTATTGCCCGGTCAGGAGGTAACTGCCCTGGGAAAATCAGCCGGGGAAGATTGGGTTTTAGTGGAATATCCTGGTATCGCGGAGGGATCAGGCTGGGTGTATTCACCTCTGGTGGTCTTATCCGGTGAAGAATTGCCGATCATTGAACCACCATCCACACCCACACCGGCTGTAACAACTACTATTGATGCAACATTGGCAGCACAGTTTATCACCACTCCGGTAGCAACGCGTCTACCAACTTACACAGCCGCGCCACCCCAAACTATTCCAACCTATACCGATGAAGTGACGTCAGGTATTTCCCAACATATCCCGATCGGGTTGATCATTCTGGTGATAGGTGGTTTGGGCGGATTGCTAGCTGTTATAGCTGTCTTTACCGACCGATAACATCTAACAAACATCGTTTATGAATTGGTCAGCTAAATTCATACGTGCGGTTCTTCATGTATCGCTATGGTCAGGATTTTAGTTTCTCCATGAGAAAATAAAATGACATTTGTTGGCTTTCAATTACGAAATTGACTTAAGAAAAGAAAGAAAGCACTCCAAAGCTTAAAACTCCGTTAAAATCAATCCTATGGATAAAAAGACCATCGCGACCAATCGCAAGGCAAAGTTCGAATACAACCTGCTGGAACATTATGAAGCAGGGATCGTTCTGTTGGGAACAGAGATCAAATCTATCCGTGCTCGGCAGGTTAGTATCGCTGAAGCATACGTTCAAACCGATGGTGATGAGGTATGGTTGATCAATGCCCATATTGCACCGTATGACCCTGCTAGCCGTATGAACCACGATCCAAAACGGAAAAGGAAATTACTTCTCCATAAAAAAGAAATTTTAAAATTATGGAACAGCGTCAGACAAAAAGGGCTAACCATTATACCGGTTGAAATATATTTAAAGAATGGGAAAGCGAAGATTGATATTGCAGTAGCCCGCGGGAAAAAGTTGTACGACAAACGCAGGGATATCGCTGATAGAGATATGAAAAGGGATCTTGAAAGAAGCAGGAAGATTTGATCCAGGAGAGGGAAAAACAATGATTGAAATTACAGGACAAGACCTTTCGATAGAAGAGGTCATACAAGTTGCTTTTAATCACGAAAAAGTAAATCTCAGCAAACAAGCTGCCCAGCGGGTGCAAGCATCACAGGCTATTTTACAAAAGAATTTAAAAAAGGACTTTCCCTTGTATGGGATCAATACCGGATATGGTATTTTTCACAATCAGAAGATATCAACGGATCAGCTGTTGGCTCTAAATCGTAACCTGATCATAAGCCATGCCATTGCAGTTGGTGAACTCTTTGAAGAAACCACCGTTCGCTCAGCCATGCTTATTCGAGCCAACACACTGGCAAAGGGGTTCTCTGGCATCCGTGTGGATGTGATCCAAACGCTGTTGGATATGTTAAATGAAAATGTAACCCCACAAGTGCGGCAGCAAGGATCTATGGGATCGTCCGGTGATTTATGCCAGCTGGCACAGATGGCACTTGTATTGACCACCGATGATATTGATCTGGATGAACAGTCAGGAGCAGCCTGGTTTAAGGGAAAGCTGATGAGTGGTAAAGCTGCTATGCATGCAGCTAACATTCAACGGATCATTTTACAACCCAAAGAGGGTTTAGCGTTGATCAACGGTGCTACTTTCTCAGCAGCACTGGCGGTTATTT